>Ga0065705_10001783_pt1 | contig 134492 bp, 126 predicted proteins | sample SwibulcommuniRL2_FD_59092 | JGI IMG/M metagenome (GOLD analysis project Ga0065705, IMG submission 59092) | Bulk soil microbial communities from switchgrass field near Rose Lake, East Lansing, Michigan, USA - RL2 Bulk Soil v2 (version 2) | ecosystem: Environmental > Terrestrial > Soil >...
AGCACGTCATTACCTGCACCAAAGGCTGTCAGGTAGATACCGGAAATTACACCACCAATCGAGCAGGACTCAACGACAGGTACTTCACCAAGTCAAATGGTGCCGATCTCTACTCTGCCGCAGGCAAGAGGCTGCGCATCGGCGACATCCCCAAAAATTCAGTCGTGTACCGCGACGTCAAGTGGGAGAAGGCCGGTGGTCCGGTAACGGACTGGTACTTTGTGCGCACCCAGGGCATGGATGGCTGGATGAAAGCATCGGCGCTCACCCGCAAGAACACCGCCGCAACCTCAAACAGCAAAGGCATCACCCGGAAGCAAGCACTCAAACAACACAACGGAAAGCTCCCGGCATCGATGCTGGTAGCGATTCCTTGGGATAAAGAGAAAACGCTGATCGCAGCCCCGGCGGTCAAAGATCTGACCCGGCTAAATGCAGCGTTCAAGAAAAAATTTGGCAAGAACCTCGACATTGACTTGGCTTACCGGACGTTGGATACGCAAAAGTACTATTACAACGAGTTGGGACCGTACATTGCGGCGAAACCCGGAACCTCAAATCATGGCTGGGGTCTGGCCATCGATGTTCCTGAGTCCTACAACTATTCGTTCAAAGGCAAGTACTACAAATGGCTGAAGGCCCATTCGAAAAAGTACAACTGGACGCACCGAAAAAATCTTGAAGAATTCCGCTCAAATGGCACACGCAACCCCTACGCAGAAGCATGGCACTTTGAATACAACGGAAAATAGCCGGTAAAAATACCGCTTAGAATTGCTCTGGCAACTTGGGGCCTTCGCTGCCGGCGGGATAGTCCTGTAACGGTACCGAACCGTCGTCGAATCCACGCTGAATTTCTCCAATAAGCCGCCAACATTCCTCTGACGCATCGCCGCGGACGCTGAAGGTGGCGTCGGCATCCAAGATGCCACGCAACACGTTTCCGTAGGAGGACAGGATCGGGTCGGCGGTATCGGTTTGCGCGGTCACCCGGTCCATTCCGCGCGCATCAAAAGGACCACCAACGTTCAGCTCGAACTCAAGCTGTCCGGATTTGAGCAACAACCGTAACCTGTCTCCGGCAATGCGCCCCTGATGCGGGAATTGCGGATATTCGTGGGCAGGCCGGCGGAAGTTGATCACCAACTCCTTGCAGGGGTCACCGATTGCCTTTCCCGAACGCAGGGTTACCGGAACTCCGGTCCACCGCCAACTATCCACTTCCAATGTCACCTGAGCGAAGGTCTCGGTATTTTTTGCTGGGTCTACTCCCGGCTCGGCAATGTAATCGGGGAACTTCTTGCCGTCGATTTCACCCGCCGTGTATCGTCCGCGCACCACACAACGTGCCGGGTCTTCATCCCAGAGCCGGGTTGAACGCAACACGTGCGCGGTTAGCGCCGGAAGCTCCACCGCATCAATGCGAGAAGGCGGTTCCATCATCACCAGTGCCATCACCTGCAGCAGGTGAGATTGAATCATGTCGCGCAACGCGCCACTGGAATCATAAAATCCGGCGCGTCCCTCCAGCCCCAGAGTTTCGTCGTAATTAATTTCAATGGATTCAACATGCTCACGGTTCAGCAATGGCTCAAGCATCCGATTGGCGAAGCGCAAACCGGTAAACGAATGTACCGAGGGCATATTGAGGAAATGATCCACTCTGAAAGTCTGTGATTCGGGTACCAGTTCGCCCACCAAACGATTTAGTTCTCGCGCAGATTCCAGGTCATGTCCTATTGGCTTTTCAAGAGCCAAGATCAGATCTTCGGGGCGGTTCAGTTCGTTGAGTATTTCTAAAGATTTCATTGTCACCTGTGGTGGCAAGGCAAAATACACGCACACCGGAGATTCCAACTCATCAAACAGCTTCTGTAGATCGCTGGCACTGGTGGCATCACAGACGGTGAAGGATGTGGTTTTCAAGGAGTAATCAACTGCTGGGCCGCTGGCATGAACGCTGGCGAACGCGGTAGCTATTGTTTGTTCCCACGCTTCATCGGGCTGCCGGTCTGCGCCAATGACGGTGACTCGACGCTCTGGTTGCGCGGTCAGCAAAGTTGCCAGTCCGGGCAGAAGTAATCTCGAGGTGAGATCACCGGTAGCGCCGAGAATGACAAGATTTTTGATGCTGTCCATAGTCGCACCCTACTCCTTGTATTCGCGGAACTGTACCCTTTCAATGAACCGTACATGCTGTTTGAATGAAGCTATGGAAACACCGGCTGCAGGTACAAGATCCACTCCACTTGAAGACTATGCGTTGCTTTCCGATCTGCGTACTGGACCACTGGTATCGCGTGAGGGAAGTATCGACTGGCTTTGTTTTCCGCGCTTCGATTCACCCTCGGTTTTTGCAGCACTGATCGGCACCGAAGACGACGGCAGGTGGCGGCTGTGGGCGCCGGGCGGGCACGTAGTCTCCCGCAGATATTTGCCACGGACCTTTGTTCTGGAGACCATTTGGCGCACCGATACCGGGACCGCGCAGGTACTGGATTTCCTACCGCCGCGCTCGGAACAAGCCGATGTCATGCGTAAGGTCAGCGTCTTAGAAGGACAGGTTGATATCGCTCATGATCTGCGCATCCGATTCGATTACAACCGGTCTAAGCCGTGGACCCGCAAGATCACCCTCGATGACGCAGGTACCACCGGGTTGCTCTCCGTAGCCGGACCGGATGCACTGCTGCTGACCGGACCGCAACTACATCCAAGGGGCACCTGCCGATGAGGATCAGACGTCTTCCGCCGAACACTCGGGTCCCAACCGCCCCGATGACTACAGCGGTGCGGTATCGGACCGTCTCGCAGGGTTATTCACGCTTAGTGCCGGTGAATCTCAGACTTGGGCACTAACTTGGCATCAGTCCCATCTTCCTGCCCCCGCTCCGCTGGATCCGCAAGAAGCCCTGGAAAAGACCATCGACTACTGGCAGGACTGGTCCTCCAAGGTGCAAGTACGGGACCGGTACGATGACATGACGCTGCGATCCCTGATGGTATTGAGGGCTTTAACCGACCATGACACCGGTGGTCTCGTAGCAGCTCCGACAACCTCACTACCCGAGGAATTTGGAGGCCAACGCAACTGGGATTACCGGTACACGTGGTTGCGTGATGCCTCGTTGACCATTGAAACCTTGGTGAATCACGACTTTACCGATGGTGCATTACATTGGCGGGACTGGCTGCTGCGCGCGGTCGCCGGCGACCCCGATGATTTACAGATCATGTACGGTATCGCCGGGGAACGCGTACTGACTGAATTTGAATTGGACCACCTGTCCGGATACGCGGACTCCAAGCCAGTGCGAATTGGCAATGGTGCCTACGGACAGTATCAAGCAGATGTGGTGGGCGAAGTCATGCTGGCCTTGGCAAAACTACGCGATGCCGGACATGAGGAAGACGAATATTCCTGGGCCTTACAACAGAATATGCTTGGATTCCTCGAACGGAATATGGACCGCAAGGGCCATGGCATCTGGGAAATGCGCGGTGAAGCGGATCAATTCACTCATGGTCGGTCCATGATGTTTGCCGCCTTTGACCAAGGGATCAAGGCCATAGAGAACCATGGTCTGCCCGGACCGATTAAGTCTTGGAAGAAGCTTCGCGGGCAACTGCGTCAAGAGATATTTGAGCAGGGCTATAACAAGGAACTCAATTCATTTACGCAGGCCTACTCCAATAACGAAGTGGATGCCTCATTATTGCAGCTGCCAAATACCGGCCTCATCGATCCGCAGGATCCACGCATGCTGGGCACCGTGAAACGCATTGAAGAGGATCTGTTAGATGACGCCGGACTGTTGCTCAGATATCGAACTCAAACCGGAAAAGACGGGCTACCCGGCAATGAATACTCGTTCTTGATGTGCTCTTTCTGGCTGGTAGAGCAATACGCGCGCTCAGACCGGCTGGAAGAAGCCAAGAAATTGTTGGACCGGCTGTCCTCTTTTGCTACCGACTTGGGACTTTTTGCAGAGGAATATGATTCTGCCGGTGGGCGACTGGCTGGGAACTTCCCTCAGGCCTTCAGCCATCTCGGATTCGTGCGCGCGGTTGATGCTGTGGAACGTGCGGACCCTGCAGGCAGAACGCAGCAACCTACGTCCTGATTTAATTGGCATTCATAGGTGATCAATCAAGGGCAATCAGGGGGTAGTCAACTAACGTTAGGCGAGTGAATGTACTTGCCCGCGCGCAGAAACCAACGAACAAAACCAAAGATTCAACGGATTCGGCGATCCAGTCCAGCGGTTCATCCATGGGATTTCGACCGGAACTTCAGGGCCTGCGCGCCATCGCGGTACTTCTTGTCATCATTCATCACCTACGTCCTGGTGCACTCAGCGGTGGATTTATCGGCGTCGATATCTTCTTTGTCATATCCGGCTATCTCATCACCGCGCACCTTTATCGTGAACTGCACGGCACCGGCAAAATAGTACTCCTCAACTTCTGGGCACGGCGCGTTCGAAGGCTCTTGCCTTTGGCATTCACGGTGCTTCTCGCGACCGCTGTGCTGGTGTACGTGTGGATTCCCGCGACAGAGCACGGCACGATGTTTAAACATCTTGCCGCCGCCGGACTCTACGTGGAGAACTGGGCGTTGGTCTCGGACGCTACGGATTACGCAGCTGCAGGCCAGATGGCCACCGCCGTTCAACACTATTGGTCACTCTCGGTGGAAGAGCAGTTTTATCTCTTCTGGCCATTATTGCTTCTGGCAGGCGCATGGCTAATCCCCAAAGTTTTTCGGAAGACTAAGACAAGTCCCGGCACAATACGCACCAGTGCGGTTTCGGTGCACCGCATCATGCTGATAACCATCGCTCTGGTTGCGGTACTCAGCTTCATCTATGGTCTGTGGATCACCGCCGCGAATCCGGCCGGTGCCTACTTTGATACTGCGGCGCGAGCGTGGCAATTTGCCGTGGGTGGTTTAGTAGCGCTGCGATGTATCAACCGCGGTATCCGCGGTTGGGCCGGGACGCTGCTAGGTTGGGCTGGACTGGCTACCTTGCTCATCGGTGCGGTCATGATTCCTACGCTGACGCGCTTTCCCGGAACCATGGCCTTGGTGCCAACTTTGGGAACCGCAGCAGTCCTGGCCGCAGGGAGCATCACCGGCGGATACGGTCGCTGGTTTTCACACGGCACCTGGCTTTCAATTCCGCCGGCACGTTGGCTGGGGGACATCAGCTACGGAGCTTATCTCTGGCACTGGCCGTTGATTATCGTGGCACCCTTTGCGCTGAACACCGAACCTAAGTGGTACCACGAGGCCGGAATTTTCGCGTTAACTCTGCTGCTGGCATGGCTCTGTCAGCTCTTGATTGAAAACCCCCTGCGTTTTGGAACTCTGCTTAAACCTGTGAAGAACTCATTCATTTTTGCACTGCTAGGGATGCTCATCATTGCCGGCGTGAGTTGGGCTGGTACGGCTGCCTCGGCGCAAAGCGCCAACCTGCCACGGATGAGCCAAGAGGATCCTTGTTATGGTGCCCGCACACTGCTTGATCCGGAAAACTGCCAACCGGTGGAATCGAATTTCGCCCCGTATCCTTCAGCCGTTGCGGTTTCTCAACAGGTCCGGGCGCCCTTGTTCCCGGGATGCGAAACTGACACCTTAGAGGTTGGCGATAAAACCTGTCTGCTGGGAGACACCGAGAATCCAATGCTGCGAATTGCGGTGGTGGGGGATTCGCACGCGACCGCGTGGCTTCCAGCTCTGGAGGTTCTGGCTAAGCAGCGTCATTGGCAGTTGGAAACTCATATTCGTTCGGGATGTTCTCCTTCACTGGCCGCCCTCAAACAGGCCGAGCAGCTCAGTGGTCAGGCCGAAAGGCTATGCACCGAATCGATTCGTGCGCTGGGGCCGAAGCTTGCAAACGACAAAGGCTTAGACGCAGTGATCGTGGCAGCACAGGGAAACAAACGCCAGTGGGTCTCCTCTGCCGGCTATGAGTTCACAGATCCAAAAACCGAAGGGTTCACCGCCCTATGGAAGTCATGGACTGAGAGCGGCAAGAAAGTTGCAGTTCTCCAAGAAGTTCCACGGCTAGGTAACAAGAATGTGCCGACCTGTGTAGCTACAAACCCAGAAGATCCTCAGGCCTGCTCGGTGACCCGGGAGAAGGGGCTCTCTATCCGGCATAATTTGCACAAGGCACTGGAAAGCAAGAGCGCTCCGAAAGGTATCGTTCACGCGGATCTAACCAATAGCATCTGCTCGGCAGACCGGTGCTTCGCAGTTCTGGGATCGCTGATCACCTACTACGACCAGTCGCACCTGTCCCATGACTTTGCGCGCTCCTTGGCGCCAGAGCTTGGAAAACAGCTAGGTAAAGATCCGTTCTTCGCCGCCGCAAAATAGTCTCTTTACTGCAACTTGGTGAAAGCCGCCGAGCTAGCCAGCGTTGGGATTTGTTGCTTTTCCGTCGAGCCACAACTCGTTGCTCGCATCGGCATGGGTTCCGTCGCTGCCAACATGCTTGTCGCTAATCTGCGGGCCTTTAGTGATGACGTGAACCATGGCCATGGCGTGACCACGGCCCAAACCATACTCGGCTTTGAGCCATTCAATGATTGGTGTGGCTTTTGTAGCGGGGCCAAAGCCACTTTCGGTTGCTTTGGCCAGTAGCTGGCGCGGGGTGAGGCCTGTTTTGCTTTCGATGGTGTCAAGATAAGCCTGAAAAGACATGAGGTACTTTCGCCGGTACGGATTGGGTGGTAATCCAACTTATACCGGGACAACATGCACAGCAAGGATTACCCTATGATCCCTAAAAATAAACGGAAATATGAGGTCCGTTTTCTCAGGTGCTTGATTTTACCCAGGTAAAAAATCGCATTTACATGGAGTGGAAATCGAAGAGGATTTGATATTCATTTTTAAATTCCAACAATTTGAACATTTCTGAGCATAGACTGTGCCTACCTTTTGGTCCTTGTTTCTAGGAAAGGGAAAGCATGTCACAATCTCCATCACCCACTATGGGCTCACGTTTGGCCGCAGAGTTCCTCGGTACCTTCGTCCTTGTCTTCGGCGGTTGCGGTTCGGCTATCTTCGCTGCACAAGTACTCGACGGCGATACCGTCAACATGGGTATCGGTTTCCTCGGGGTGGCCCTCGCCTTCGGTCTGACGGTACTGGTCATGGTCTACACGGTTGGTCATATTTCCGGTGGACACTTCAACCCCGCGGTCACCTTCGGCGCCGCACTTGCCAAGCGCGTGGAATGGAAAGCTGTTCCCGCCTACATGATCACTCAGGTCGTCGCCGCATCCGTTGCCGGATTGGTGCTCTTCGCCATCGCCTCAGGAAAATCCGGATTTAATGCGGTTGAATCAGGTTTTGCCTCTAACGGCTATGGGGATCGTTCTCCTGATGGCTATTCGTTGCTCTCGGCGCTGATTGTTGAGGTAGTGCTGACTGCGATCTTCCTGTTTGTGATTCTGGGATCTACCGATGACCGTGCTCCCATAGGTTTTGCAGGACTGTCCATCGGGCTTTCACTGACGTTGATTCACTTGGTTGCTATTCCGGTGACCAATACATCGGTGAACCCGGCTCGTTCCTTGGGCGTTGCGTGGTTTGCAGGTCCCGAAGCGCTGGGTCAGGTCTGGCTGTTCATCCTCGCACCGTTGCTCGGTGCAGCGATTGCGGGTCTGAGCTATTCGAAGCTCTTCGCCAAACCGATGTCTGCCCCGCTCGTGTAGTAAATCCTTGACTGAAGTTCTCTGCCCACCGCAAAGATGCGGTGGGCAGAGAACGTTAATTGCAGTACCAAAGACTGATTTTCCATAAGCCACTAATGGCTTTCACAGGCGGTGGATACAAGATTGGTCGGCTGACTCGATAGGGTAGGAATATGCAGCAACCCCCGCCTTACTCTCAGCAGTATTTCCTGCCGCGCCGCAAACAACGGGTCTTTGACCCTGGGGCGATGTCCCGTGGTGACTGGTGGACTGTAGTTGCCTACATTCTCTTTTTCGTGTTGGGTGGGGCGTCGCTGATCGGGTTGATTCCCGGGTATTTCAGTGCCTTCGATACGCAAGAACAGGCTTTGTTCGGGATTAACCTGATTCTGTACACCACCTTCTTCATCGTAGCGATGGTGCAGTGCGGGGCTCATTTCTTCGAGTCCTTCAAAACCATGAAGTACTACCCGTGGGCCAAATGGTTGATGCTGCCCGGCGGCTGGTTGCTGACTATCTTCTTCTCCGCCATTGTCACCACGCTCTTTGGCGGGCCGCAGGTCAGCGACAAACCAAGAAGCGCTGCAGGGCATGACCACCGCAGTTCCACTGCCGATGATGTTTGTAGTGACTGCGGTCTTTGGGCCTTTTGTCGAGGAATATCTCTTTCGTCATCTGCTCATTGGCAAGCTGTCACGCAAACTCAATATCTGGGTTTGTGCCGTGATCTCCACTATTGTGTTCGCGTCAATCCATTTCCTCAACGGTGGTGGAATTGCGTCGATCACCCAGATCCTGCCTTATCTAATGCTGGGCGTTCTGATGTCCTTGGCTTATATCCTTTCGGGTAAGTCTCTGGCCTACGCCTACCTCTTGCACTTCATCAATAACGCCATGGCGCTATTGATGCTTTACCTGGTGTATCCGCTACTTCCCACCGGGGTCTAGGCTTGAGTTTTACCGGGCACGAGCCACACTCAGTTCCTTACCGCGGCATGCTGCTGGCGTTGTTTGCCGGTGGTGTGGCCACCTTCTCTCAGCTGTATTCGGTTCAGGGACTCTTGCCGAGCATCGCTCAAGACCTGAATATCAGTTCATCTCAAGCCGCATTGACGGTTTCTGCCGCGACGCTGGGTCTGGCGCTCGCCGTCACTCCTTGGGCTATCATTTCGGACCGGATAGGCCGGCGCAGAGTGATCGCGATCGCGCTCATTTCCTCGGTGGTGCTCGGGTTAACCAGCTCCATGATGACTGGCTTTGAACCGTTGATCGCTGTGCGCTTTCTAGAAGGGATTGCACTGGCCGGAGTCCCGGGTAGCGCCCTGGCTTATCTTGCTGATGAGCTGACCCCACGCGCAGTAGCCCTGGCCAGTGGCACCTACATCTCGGGAACCACCCTCGGCGGGCTGGCCGGGCGTCTGGTGGCTAGCTGGGTTGGTGAACCTGCTGGGTGGCGTTGGGGTGTTGCATCGGTCAGCCTGATGGCGGCTGGGGCCACGTTATTTTTCCTGCTTAAGGCTCCGGCGGCGCAAGGATTCATCCCGGCACAGCAACGCGGACTACGTCCCATTCTCGGCAAGTTTAAACGCGCCCTGCGCGGGCGGATGCCATTGCTTTATCTGCAGGGGTTCTTGCTGATGGGAGGATTTGTCGCGGTATATAACTACCTCGCATTTCGTCTCGAAGCCCCACCATTTCTGGTGCCAGCCTCGTTAGCCTCCTTGGTATTCATCGCCTACCTCTCAGGCACCTGGTCCGCGGTGGCCAGCGGGCGGCTTGTCGCGAAATTGGGCCGGCGTGGAACGTTGCTGCTGAGCATCTCGGTGAGCATGGCCGGGCTATTGCTGACCTTGTCGGCAAGCTTGATGATGATCATTTTAGGAATGATCATCTTCACCGCAGGATTTTTCGCAGCTCATGCGGTGGCCAGCGGTTGGGTGCCCTTACTTGCACCGACCACTCGTGCTCAAGCCGCGAGCCTTTACAATCTCTTCTACTATGTAGGATCTTCGCTGCTTGGCTGGCTCATTGGTATACCGTTTATGCATTTTGGGTGGTCCACCGTGGTCTTATGTGTCGTGCTGCTCCAACTAATCGCCGTCATCTTTGCTTTCTTTTTGAAGCAAAAGAAGTAATCCACGTCAATAAAATTACCGCTCATCGAACGTCAACTACCGTTTGCCTGTGAGTGTTACGCCGTCGATGTGAGCTGCGAAATGCACCCCTGTGACAGGCCGGACAATAGCTGATGGACTTATTTTCGATCCATCAACACGGAAGTACAACATGAGTAAAGATCTTGCCGATTCCACGGCAGCGCCAACAACCTTGGCCAAGACTTTAGGTAACTGGGACGCTTTAGCCTTGGGCTTTGGCGCCATGATCGGCTTCGGGTGGGTAGTGCTCACCGGAGGTTGGCTGGATAACGCTGGCACCATGGGCGCGGTCTGCGCCATGCTCGCCGGTGGCGCGATTATGGCCATCGTGGGTTTGACCTACGCTGAGCTCACCGCTGCCATGCCGAAAGCAGGTGGCGAACATAATTTCATTCTCCGCGCACTCGGCGCCCGCCCTTCGTTTATCGGTTCGTGGGCAATTATCGGTGGTTACGTCACCATCGTTGCCTTCGAAGCGGTAGCCTTCCCACGCACCGTTGAGTACATCTTTCCGGGCATGAGCAAGATTCCGCTCTGGACAGTAGCGGGCTTCGAGGTAAATCTCACCTGGGCATTAGTGGGTGTGGCCGCAGGAGTCCTGGTGACCTGGATTAACGTGCGCGGGGTGAAGCAAGCCGGTGTGGTGCAAACTTTCACCGTGCTCTTCTTGCTTCTGGTGGGCCTGTTGATGATCTTCGGGTCGGTGACAAGCGGTTCCGCGCAGAATATGGAACCATTCTTCACTCCGGGAATGGGCGGATTTTTTGCCGTACTGGTGGCGGTTCCATTCTTGTTTATCGGCTTTGACGTGATCCCGCAGTCTGCCGAAGAAGTGAAGATCCCGCCGAAGCAGATTGGCAAGCTAGTAGTCATCTCCGTGGTGCTGGCAACTCTTTGGTATGTGATGGTGGTTTTGACTACAGCCTCGGCCATGCCTGCTGATCAGTTGGCGAACGCTGATATCGCCACCGCAGATGCCTTTGGCGCGCTATTCAACTCTGAGGTGATGGCAAAGATCCTCATTGCCGGTGGTCTGGCTGGCATCTTGACCTCCTGGAATTCCCTGCTCTTGGGCGCTTCACGCTTGGTGTTCTCGATGGCCCGCGGTGGGATGCTTCCGGCCTGGTTTGGGAAACTGCACCCGAAATATCAGACTCCAGCTAACGCGTTGTACTTTATCGGTGGCATTTCGGTCCTTGCGCCGTTCTTCGGCGCTGAAATGCTGGGATGGCTGGTTGACTCGGGCGCACCGAGCATCATCATTGCCTACTTCTTGGTATCGGTGACCTTCCTGATTCTGCGACGCCGCGAACCGGCGATGGACCGTCCGCTACGCGTGGCCGGCAAAGGCCGTGGTGGTGAAGTTATCGGGTATGCCTCGGTCATTCTGACAGCTGCCCTGTTCTTGCTGTACATGCCTGGCATGCCTGCCTCATTGAGCTGGGAACCGTGGCTGATTTTCGCTGCTTGGTGGATTCTCGGAGCGGTGTTCTTCGTCAAGGTTCCCGGCGGTATCAAACCGGGACCGGATGCCGAAGAAGAGGTTATTGCGCGGGTTAGAGCGCGTCAGCGCTAATCCTTTGCACGTTTCCAGAGGCCTAAGGCCACCCCGCGGGGTGGCCTTAGGCCACTTTGTGTCTATGCCACCGCTATTTCTTCAAAGTCTGAAATTTCGGACAATTCGAGAGGTCCGGGTCACATGTCGGCGCAAGTTTTGGGTCTTATTAGATCTTGACCGAGGAAGCCAGACGCTTCCCCCGCAAGAGCGAAAACAGGTACGCCATGACATCGGAGTAGGCTTCGGCCACTGGCATTGCCGAAATGTTCCTACCTGCAACGCTGGCCGCCGGTCATGAATCAATTGAGTTGCGCATGATCATCGCCATTATCTGTGTCTCGGCGATTATTTTCTTCTCTGCACTGGTGCCTTGTTTGCTGGCCACCAGTATCCCGTTGCGTCTTCGCGATATGGTCGCTATCTGGTTTATTCGCGTAGCTTTGACGATTCTGATTGCTACGCCGCTGGTTAGTCTATTGATGTAGTTCAGGTCAATGAATCGTTATTGCCGCTGGCCCAAGCCGCGTAGCGTGCGGCGGAGAACGCTACGATCTCACCCGCACGCTCGGGCACCACGGTGGCGAAATTATTATAGAGACGCTCGAAGCGCAGGGACGCTAACTGCGTGGCAATTCGCTGCACTACCGGCCCCGATAAGGGAATCCGGTTGGGGTAGCTGCGCAAGAAGGTGACGTTTCCATCTGCGACCGGAAAGACACCATCCCCGGCGAGAAGGACTCCCTGTGCGTCGGCTCCAGCTTCCCACAGCGCTACGGTACTTCCGGGGAAGTGCCCGCCAATCTGTTCAAGTCGGATTCCGTCAATTGGTTCAAAGGGTTCTGACCAAATTTTCACATTTGGACTGCTGCGTTGGACCCAATTTTGATCTGCGGCTGCGACATAGATGGGAGCGTCGCCGAACGCGCTGCTGTAGGCAGACTGCACTCCGTACATATGTGGATGACTTGCCGCAATCCCCTGCACTCCGCCCTTTTTACCGATAACCTCGAAGGCGTGCTGATCCAGTATTCCCGGAACTTCAAAGAGCAGATTTCCCGCCTCAGTTTGCACCAGCAAGGCACTTTGACCGATTCCAATGTTTGGAGCAGTCAACGAGGTCAGGCCCGGCTCAAGCTCACGGAATTCTACGCGGTGACCGGCTTCCAGCAATTCGGTGCGATGAGTCCAGCGTTGCAGGCCGCCCGGAACAAACTGACGTTCATCAACACAGATGGGACAGAAATCTGGTGTTTCAGCCGAGGGTTCAAATTCCACGGCACAGGCGGAACACTGCCAATCGATCAGTTGCATACTTCTACTTCCAAAAGTTAAGGCGCAGGGGTGTCCCAGCCTAACTTGATCTGCCCTGCCTGCACAGGGTTAGAAGAGCATCCACCCGATGAGGGCACTAGCAACCACAAGTAGCCATGGTGCCAGTTTCCACGAGTGCAAAGCAACAAATCCCAAGGCCGCCAGCACCAGGGTGGGAATAATCGAGGCGCCCTGCACAAACACGGGGGAATAAAGCGCTGCCGCCAAAAGCCCCACCACCGCAGCATTAACTCCCATCAGCACCCGCCGCGCAACGTTTGAATGCCGCAATCGCTGCCAGAACGGGAGAGCCGCAGCAATAAGCAGGGCTGAAGGAAGGAAGATAGCCACCAGCGCAATCGCTGCGCCGAGAAGTCCGGAAGGCCCGGCTTGAAAGACCATCCCTAGGTAGGCGGCGAATGTGAATAACGGTCCGGGAACCGCTTGCGCCGCCGCGTAGCCAGCCAGAAAAGCATCATGATCAACGAGTCCGGTACTGACCGTCTGCGCTTCGAGCATCGGCAAGACCACGTGCCCACCGCCAAAGACAAGGGAGCCGGTGCTGTAAAAGATTTCAAACAAGCTCAGCGCCCCGTCATCAAAAATCGCTGCTGCTACCGGGAGGCCGAAGAGAAGTAAGAGAAAAATAGCCAGGTAGATCAAGGCACTGCGCTGGGAATGCCGAGCAAGGCTAAACTCAGCTTGCTCTGGCTGCGGTGCTTGACCACGCAACCAGAGCAGCCCGATGAGGCCAGCTCCTAAGATCACCGCAACTTGGATGACCGGAGACGGGAAGAGGAGCACCAACGCCATAGCCGAGACAGCTAGTGTGGCCCGTGGTGCGTCGGGAGCCAGCGTTTTGGCCATGCCCAATACTGCATGGGCCACCACCGCCACGGTGGCGGCCTTCAAACCAATAATCCACCCGTTACCGATCAGCGAATCCAAGCTGTTTGCAGCGATGGCGAAGAACATCAGCAGTACTGCGGAGGGCAGGGTAAAAGCAGCCCAGGCAGCGATCAAACCCAGCGTTCCAGCACGTTGCAACCCCAAGGCCATGCCCACCTGGCTGGAAGCGGGGCCGGGCAGGAACTGGCAGAGAGCCACCAGATCCGCATAAGCGCTTTCGCTCAGCCACTTTCTTTTGACGACAAACTCTTCGCGGAAGAAACCCAGATGCGCGGTGGGACCGCCAAAAGCCGTGAGACCCATTTTAAGGAAGGCCATAAAAACTTCAGGTACCGAAGAACCCGCAGGGCGTTCACGAAGCGCTGAGGCGCGCGAAGATGTCATAGCCGAAGTATTTCATCTCGGGTATATCTAGATTCGCAGCCCATGCTCAGCAGACGGTTAACAAGCAGTGAACTTTCAACTTAGGGTAGAAATCGCTGTTAGTAGGCAACTGTTCGTAGAGTAGGACTCGTGAATTCAGATAAATCCCAAACGTCTTCCCCAGTGTTGGCCAAGCAGATTCTTGTGCTGGCTATTCCAGCCCTGGGCGCGTTAATTGCCGAACCGCTTTTCCTGATGGCCGACTCCGCCATTGTCGGACACTTGGGTGTTGCCGAACTTGCAGGTGCTGCATTGGGAACCACGGTGCTTCATACTGCCGTGGGTCTGATGATTTTTCTGGCTTACGCGACTACCCCTGCGGTGGCCCGTGCTATCGGTGCTGGACAACTGTCGAAGGCAATGGCTGCAGGCCGTGACGGCATGTGGTTTGCGGTGGCCTTAGGTGTGATTTTGTCACTGGCCGGTTTCATGTTCGCGAGGCCGCTAGTGCGCCTATTGGGTGGTGAGGGGCAAACCCTCGAATTCGCCGTTGACTATATTTTGTATTCCATGCCAGGGCTCACCGCGATGCTGCTGGTCCTCGCTGCCACGGGAGTACTGCGTGGAATGCAGGACACCAAGACTCCATTGGCTGTCGCCACAGCAGGGTTCGGCCTGAACATCGTGCTGAACTTCGCGCTGGTATATGGGCTGCAGATGTCGGTGGCCGGCGCGGCCCTCGGGACCTCGATCGCGCAGTGGATGATGGCGCTGGTATATCTGTGGATGCTGATTCCGCGTATCCGTGCCTCCAAGATCCAGCTACGCCCGAGCTGGGTTGGATTCATTTCCACCGGCCAGGTTGGGTCGTGGCTGATGCTTCGCAACCTGACCATGCGCGCTGCCCTGCTGCTCACGGTGGTGGTAGCGACCAATGCGGGAGAGATGACATTGGCCGCGCACCAGCTGGTCTTCACCATCTTCTCCTTCCTTGCCTTCGCCCTGGACGCGTTAGCTATCGCGGCCCAGGCCCTGATAGGCAAGGAACTTGGGTCGGGAGACGCTTCGAAGGTGCGCCAGCTGACCGGTCTGATGAGTCGATGGGGAATCTACTTCGGCATCTTAACTGGGGTGTTGCTGTTCGCCACCTCGTGGGTGTTCCCGATGCTGTTTACTCCAAATACCGAGATCCACCAGTTGACCACCATTGGACTTTGGATCTTGGCGCTGTCGCAGCCGTTGTGCGGTTTGGTGTTTGTCCTTGACGGGGTGCTTATTGGTGCAGGGGACGCGAAATACCTAGGGATCGCTGGCGTAATCAACCTAGTTCTGTATCTACCTATGCTGTGGGCTGTTCAGCACTTCGCCACAGATCCGCAGGCCGCAATTTTGTGGATCTGGGTGGCCTTCGCTGTCGGTTACATGCTGGCTAGGGCGCTCACTCTCGGAGTGCGGGCACGCGGGAATACGTGGATGCGTCTGGGGCAATGAGGTAGCTGCGGCAGCTAGCCCCACAGCTCATCTCGATCTTCCTGACCTCCGAGCATGGCTCGGTGAATGGACTGCAAATGGGTGCGCATCGCTAGTTCTGCGCCTTGGGCATCTGCTGCAGCAATGGCCGCCAAGATGGCTTGATGCTCTGCGAGTTCCGTGGATTGGGACATGTAGGTCTGCATTGAAGGCAGTATAAAATGACCTCTCGCAGTCTCGGCGAAACATCTGGTGAGCGTGCCGGTGATCCGCGTATTGCGGTTGGCCGCGCAAAGAGCTTCGTGAAAACGGCGTGCGGCGAGCATGGAGGCAATGGGGTCGGCTTCGGCGAGTTGCTCTTGCTCGGCCAGGTGGCCGCGCAATATCGTCAGAGTTTGCGCCGAATGGAATCGGGCGACATGATGTGCGGCGCGTGGCTCCAGCAAAATGCGCAACTCCAATACTTCATGGATATCCGCCACGCTGATGGCCCGCACCAGATAGCCCTTCTTGGGTAACAGCTGCAGTAATCCCTCGCTGGTGAGCTGACGTAGCGATTCCCGCACAGGAGTTTTTGACACCTGAAATTCCTCGGCCAGCGCCGGTTCAATCACCAAGGTGCCCGGGGACAGCAGTCCGGTGGTAATCCGCTCACGCAGTTCCGTCGTGAGGCGCTCGGAAAGTGAGCTAGCCATTTCTCCTCGTTTCTTTGCGTCCATTCTCAAACCGGCGCGTAACTTTCGGCGTAAGAGTTCCCTTGGAATCAAAGAACACTCTAGTCTTGTGTGAAATATATTTCAGGTATCTTACGTTGCTTTGCCACGACCAGATCCGACATTTCGCTGCAGAGCGGAGGAGTTAACGCCAATGAATCAACTCAATACGACGGACCGCGACCCGCTCCGACTGCAACGCCGCCGCGCCATCTCCGCATCCCTCGTGGGAACCGCCATCGAATGGTATGACTACGCTCTCTACGGAGCCGCGGCAAGCGTGGTGATTGGGCCACTATTCTTCTCTTCGGCCGGAAGCTCCGCGGCCTCCATTGCCGCCTTCGCAACCTTTGCGGTCGGCTTTGTTGCCCGTCCGGTAGGCGGCGCGGTCATTGGCCATCTGGGAGATAAATTTGGCCGTCGCCCGGCCATGCTGCTCTCGGTAATCCTGATGGGTATCGCCACCGTGGGCATCGGTTTACTGCCCACCGCGCAAACTTGGGGCGCCTGGTCCATTGGACTTCTGGTGTTCCTGCGACTCGTCCAGGGATTTGGTGCCGGTGCAGAACTCACCGGGGCGATGACTCTGGTGGCGGAATACGTGGAACCGAAAAAGCGCGGTCTGTACACCTCACTCATTCTTTCCACCCCTCCACTTGGCATTGCGCTGGCAACGATCTGCTTCTTCGGCGTATCCCTGCTCGGTGACGAGGCCCTGCTCGGATGGGCATGGCGACTGCCGTTCCTGATCTCCGCACTCCTTTTCTTGGTCGCCCTGTACATCCGTAACAAGCTCGAAGAGACCCCCGAGTACGCGCAAGCCATGAACCAGGCGCGGCAACGCACGGGCGCTCAGAAGCTCCCACTGCGCGAAGTCTTCGAATCCCATTGGCGCCGAGTGGTGCTCGGCTTCTTCGCCATCACCGGGCACAACGCCACCAACTACATTCTTGCCGTCTTCTCCATCAGCCTGATGGTTGGTTCCGGCATGGCCCGAAGCCAGGCGTTGCTGGCGGTGACCTTGGGTTCGCTGGTTTCGGTGCTGCTCACTCCGGTGGGCGGTTGGCTAGCCGATAAAGTTGGTTCCGCCCGCATCTTGGCAGCTGGAAACATAGCCGGTTTACTCCTAGCTTTTCCCATCTTCCTGATGCTTTCCACAGATCAATTCATCTACGGATTCTTAGCCATCGCGCTGGGCTATGGCCTAGTCATTCCCTGCACCTCCGGAGCGCAGGGTGCGTTCCTGACCGAACTATTCCCCGTCAACGTGCGGTTTAGCGGGATCGCTATCGCCAGAGAACTAAACGGCGCCATTGTTGCTGGACTCTCGCCGCTGATTGCCGCGGCACTTTTGGAACTAGGCAACGGTTCTGTCAGTCTCCCTGCGAGTTTCCTGGCCCTGTGTTGTCTGAGCTCCGCGGTCGCCATCTACCTTGGCATCCGAGCTAAAAACAGCATCCGCTACTAAAAACTTCTGCCACACACCGAGATTCAAAGGATGTATTTTGAGCAACCTCAAGCGTCAATTTCCCGATATTAGCGAACTAGTCAACCTGATGAAGTTCAAACTGCCCGCCGCAGACCGCCGCTCCGCACGGCTGAGCAAGGCGGCAGATATCTGGGACTTGCGCTCCATTGCTAAGCGCCGTACCCCCACCGCAGCTTTCGACTATGTGGATGGCGCCGCAGGCCGCGAAATCACCGCTACCCGTGCCCGCCAGGTCTTCGACAACGTGGAACTGCTGCCGCGGATTCTGCATGGCACCGCGCAAGCGGATCTGTCCACGCAGATCGCTGGAGCACCATCGGCCTTGCCCTTTGGTATCGCACCGACCGGGTTTACCCGCTTCATGCACTCCGAAGGTGAAATTGGTGGGTCGCGGGCCGCCGAACAAGCAGGGATTCCTTTCAGCCTCTCCACCATGGGTACTCGCTCTATTGAAGAGGTTGCGCAGGCCGCCCCGGATGCACGCAAATGGTTCCAACTCTACCTCTGGAAAGACCGCGAGAAATCCGCCGGGCTGGTGAACCGTGCGGCCGCCGCCGGGTTTGACACCTTACTGGTGACCGTGGATACCTCGGTCGCCGGACAACGTCATCGCGACACCCGCAACGGCATGAGAATTCCGCCGGAGCTGACACTGAAGACGGTACTTGACGCCTCCTACCGTCCCGAATGGTGGTTTAACTTCTTGACCACGGATTCGCTCAAATTCGCCTCACTATCCAATACCTCGGCAGATCTTCCCACCATCATCAACTCCATGTTTGATCCGTCCCTGGACTTTGATGATCTGAAGTGGATCCGTGAACTGTGGAAAGGCAAACTGTTCGTCAAGGGCATCCTCACCGTTGAAGACGCCGCGAAGGCCAAAGCCGCCGGAGCAGACGGGCTGGTGGTTTCCAACCACGGCGGACGCCAGCTGGACCGCGCGCCGATCGCCTTCGAGGCACTGAGCGAGGTTCGTGCCGAGGTCGGCGAGGACATGGAAATTATCATGGACTCGGGCATCATGTCCGGTTCGGATATCGTCGCAGCGCTCTGTGCCGGAGCGGACTTTGTGCTTATTGGCCGCGCCTACCTCTACGGGCTCATGTCCGGAGGCCAGGCAGGCGTCAGCAGGGCTATCGAACTGCTGGCCAAGGAGGTTGAAGTGGCGATGCAGCTGATGGGTGCCGCATCGATTGGCGAGCTCAACGAGTCATTGATTCGCCGGCGTAAATAACCTGCGGGCGCGTCGGTAAATGTGACATAGCTTTGACTCGGCTGACTCTTTGTTCTATCGCCGGTAGAATGGGGGTGTGCCAGCACCAAAAACCACCCCAGCCCAAGCTCAAGACGTCTTCCGTCCCGTATTTCTTCGCGGACTCGGCGCCTTGGTCTACTCGCTCATCTCGATTTTCTGGATCCAGGCGGATCAAAGCGTACTGTCCTACGCGACAGGTGCGTTGTTGGTGGTGACCGGCGCATTCATGTGGCAGTACGTCACCGTACCGAGTGCCCCGGAAAAGTCCCGAGCTGCCTACGCGCTAGGCGCCGGGCTGATGCTGCTGGCAGGTATTGCGGCGTTATTCGCCACGACCCCCATGTGGGTTGCCTACCTGGCTGCCTTCGCATTCTTCGTCACCGGTGTAGTGGAGTTCTATGTCTTCGCAAAGCTGCGCGCACAGTTCCCGCCATTCCGTAACCAGCTGATCACCGCCGCGGTGTCGGTGGTACTTGCCATCGCATTGCTCTTCGGCACCGGCCTTGATGCCCACGGAATGTTCGGTCTGATTGGTGGAGGCACCATCATCTTTGCGGTCTTTGAACTCATCGCCGCCTTCGGTCATCGCCACGACGCTAAAGCGGCGGCTCCGGCCGAAATCGAAAACAACTAAAACTTAACAGGTCAACAGGACAAGTAGAAATGGAGTTCCTGGTGGGAAACAACTCGCAGAAGAAGCAACCGTGGAGCCAGTCGATTAAGGGCCCACTGAGCTTCTCGCTGTTGCTGGGTCTTGTCGCTGGGGTGGTCGGTACGATCTCCTCTACCGGAGGCTCTCAAAACCCGATCCGCCTAGATATCGGACTAGTCTGCTTCGGCGTAGCCTTTGTCGTCAGCTTGCTGATCATTTCGGTGCTCACCATGGCCGGTAAAGAAAACGATTCGGAACTTGGCAAAGGAACCGGTGTAAACCGTTCCTCAGCAAATCCAAATAAGAAGTTCAAAGACTAAATTAGTTTCGCTCACGCGCTGGGTCTGCCATCACGGTGGACCCAGCGCGTTGTCGTTAGCCGGCGGTCAGCATGCCGCACCGGATAATACGCAATATTCAAGGATTGACACGTGAACAACGCGAACCGAACGCCCAATAGCACCCGCACCTCCTTGGGTGAGCAGTTGATTCGACGCAAATCAATCCAGTCGATGACCGCAGAATCGGCAAATAACGCTGGTTTCGGTCAGCTCAAACGCAGTTTTGGTGTACTCCAACTGACCATGATCTCTGTTGGCGCTACGCTCGGCACCGGCATTCTGGTGATCTTAGGCGACGCCGTTCCGGTCGCCGGACCAGCCATCTGGATTGCCTTCGTACTAGCAGGTGTCACTGCTTTGCTCTCCGCGGTCTCCTACGCGGAAATGGCGGGCATGGTCCCGGTATCCGGGTCTAGCTACTCTTATTCCTACGCCACCATGGGTGAAGGCGTGGCATGGATCTGCGGTTGGTGTCTCATTCTTGAATACGCGGTATCCGCCGCCGCGGTGGCCGTAGGTGCTGGCCAATATGTGAATCAAACCTTGGAAATCTTTGGATTGGATCTGCCCGCATCCTTGGCCAGTGGCCCGGTAGATGGCGGCGTGATCAACTTGCCTGCGCTGCTGACAGTCGTCGCGGCTACTTTGCTGTTGGCCCGTGGCGCTCGCGAATCGGCCATTGCTAATACCGTGATGGTCATGGTGAAAATCGCGATTCTCGTGTTCTTCTCCATCGTTGCTTTCACGGCCTTTGACGCCGGAAACTTCGCACCATTGCTGCCAATGGGCGCAGCCGGAGTCAGCGCGGCAGCCTCCATGGTGTTCTTCTCCTTCATCGGCTTTGACGCAGCTTCTACGGCCGGTGAAGAAGCAAAGAATCCACAACGCGATATGCCTCGCTCCATCATCATCTCCATGGTTTTGGTGACCACCGTGTATGTACTGGTAGCGGTGGCGGCGATAGGTGCACGTAACTGGCGGTGGTTTGAAAGTGCGCAAGCCGCGCTGGTGATGATCGTTTCCGAGGTCACCGGCCAGCCGTGGCTGGTGCTGATTTTTGCCCTAGCCTCGGTGATTGCCATTGTCTCGGTCGTGCTGACCACTTTGTACGGACAGACAAGAATCCTGATGACCATGGGCCGTGACGGGTTGGTGCCCAAAGCGTTCGCTAAGGTTTCCCCGAAAACTCACACCCCGGTGGTCGGCACCCTCATCGTGGGTAGCGCAGTAGCGATTACTGCCTCACTGATTCCGCTGGGCGAGCTGGCCGAAGCGACAAGCATCGGCACCTTGTTCGCCTTCGCACTGGTTGGAGCCGCCGTGATCTTCTTGCGCCGCACCCAGCCTGATGCGCCACGTACCTTCAAGGTGCCCTTCTACCCGCTCACCCCGCTGCTTGGTATCGCCGCCTGCTTGTTCCTGATGTTCAACCTCGGTTCAAACACCTGGCTGGTCTTCGGCATCTGGATGGCTGTCGGGTTCATCGTGTATTTGGGCTACGGACGCAAGCATTCACGGCTCGGTGCGCTGGCCAAAGAAACATACCGCGAGACACTAAACACGAAATAATCCGGCTGCAAGTTAGGCTGTGAGTTGAACCAGTTTTGATNACTCACCGTCTAGGAGCATCCATGCAGCAAGAACCGATCAGCACCGCGGATTTATACGATGAATTCGAGGACAAACTGCAGTCGATTTCACTGCAGTTCCAGAACTTCGGTGCCCGGGAAAGCTTCTTCGGCCCGGCCAAAACCATCAAATGCTTTGAAGATAACGTGTTGATCAAATCTACGTTGAACACCCCCGGCGAGGGACAGGTATTAGTGGTTGATGGTGGCGGGTCGCTGCGTTTTGCACTGATGGGGGACATGATTGCCCAAGCTGCAGTGGATAACGGGTGGGCCGGGGTCATCATCAACGGTGCGGTGCGCGACCGTGTTGAAATGGCCACCATGGATCTAGGCGTCAAAGCCTTGGGTAGCAACCCACGTAAAACCGTGAAGCGCGGTGGCGGCTTCAGTGATCTTGATATCGAAATTGATGCAGTGACCATCCGCCCCGGAGTAATGGTGTACGCCGACGCGGATGGTGTGCTGGTAGCGCGTTAGAAGCTAGATTAGCTTTATTTAGTGTGACGCCCGCTCTGGGTGTTTCCCTGGCCCCATTCATCGACGAAGTCGACGGTGCTCAACTCGTCCAGATCCTTACGGATCTGCACGATGAGCCTTTCGGCTTCTTCAAGATTTGAGGTCTCCATACGGAGCAACACCGTGTCGTCGGTGCGTGAATGCACCACGACTTCGGCGCCGCGAGCCTCAAATTCGGCGTCTCCCAGAGTGGCGGAGAAGATTGCTGCGGTCCACCGGCCGGCCGCCTTTAGCGGTGAATCCTCGCTGGCTTCGAGGCGTGCTTCATATTCGTCGGATGCGTGTGCTTCACCGGTCATGATCTGGCCTTTCAACTTCAACGTTTAGAACTGCTGTTGTCACCTCATCATAGGGGCGAAAAGAGCCAAAATGCGACTAGCTAGTATCTCGGAGTAGCTTTTCGTGCACGGTAGGCACGGACATGTTCCCGGTTAGCGCAGTTTCCGGTATCGCAGTAAAGCTTTGAACGGTTCCGTGACAGGTCAAGCAGGGCCGCTCCGCAATCAGTGGACGCACAGATCCGCAACCGTTCGCGTCCTCCGGAACGGATGACTTCCGCTAAAGCCATTGCCGCGTCCACTGCCATACGGTCATAGAGCGGGGGCACGGTTTGTGGTGGCGTGCAGGTGGTATCCCCATTTATCGTTTTTGATCAACTGCGGTTGCGCGTTAACGTTGCGCAGAATCTGATTGACCTTATACACAGCGTCATCTTCATCCGTGGTCCAAATGCCCTTGAGCTGCGAGCGCAGCTGGCGGATGGAACGCAACTCAGACTGGTCTCGTGCATGCGGACCGTTGAATTTTTCGGTCTGCAGGAAATGATCTAAATCAGGCACCGTCGAGAGCATGTCAGCAAACGAAACTTCGGTGTTCAGCAAGTTCACAATAGTGCGCAGTGAGGCTTCAATATCTGGCGCAAAAGTCATAAATAGTTCCCGTGAAGGTCGTGGATTGACGCGAGTTCAAACGTATCCGTATTGTCATGATCATACAATTCTTTGCTCCTGAACCACCTGCATATTTCGTTGCTGCATGTCGCGTATGGAGTATTCGTAGCGAAGGTTTAACCACCCATGTCGAATCATCCTGAGCCAGTGGCTCCCGTAGCCGAACGCATCAGTGCATCGGTACCTCACGGGCAGCTGGCCGGCGTTTGGATTGCCCTGGCATCTTCGGCAGCTTTTGGACTTTCGGGCTCCTTCGCTAAAGGACTGTTCGAAGCCGGATGGACCCCTGCAGCAGCTGTCGCTGTCCGGATGGCCGGGGCCGCGCTGATCCTCGCGATCCCGGCCCTGCTTGCCATGCGTGGCCGCTGGGTGCTGCTGCGCACCAACTGGGCGTCAATATTGCTGTTCGGATTCTTCGGTGTGGGAGCCTGCCAGCTGTGCTATTTTTTGGCAGTTGAACGCCTGGATGTGGGAGTCGCATTACTGCTGGAATACCTGGCACCGGTGCTGATTGTTGCGGTGCTTTGGATGCGCCACAAAAAACGCCCCTCGGTGGCGACTATCGGTGGAACGCTGCTGGCTTTGGCCGGGTTGGTCGCGGTCTTGGATCTGAGCGGAACCTCGAAATTGGATCCCATTGGGATCTTGTGGGGGCTTGGTGCCGCGGTGGGCTTGACCGTTTACTTCTTCGTTAGCGCGCGTGTGGATGGTGCGTTGCCACCAATTATTCTTTCGGCCGGAGGCATGCTGGTTGGCGCGGTCTCCTTGGGACTTGTTGGGCTGTTTGGAATCCTTCCCATGCATGCTGAGTTTGGTACGGGTTCCTTCGCAGGGGTGCAGGTTCCCTGGTGGGTAGCGTTGCTGGGGCTCATCCTGATCGCTACGGTATTTTCATACACCACCGGGGTGATGGCCGCACGTGCTCTCGGCTCTAAAGTGGCGTCATTTATTTCGCTGACCGAGGTGCTCTTTGCGGTCCTCTGGGCTTGGCTGCTGCTTTCCGAACTGCCAGGACCCGTTCAATTATTTGGTGGGCTATTGATTGTGCTCGGTGTGGTGCTGGTGCGTATCGACGAGCTTCGTTCGGCACGAATCCGGCGCTAAGGTCATTCGGTGGGGCCGTGTGGAACTAACTTCTGAGGCTGGTGCGCACATGGCCGCGATGATGATTTTTACAGCTGTGCGGCATTCGGTGCTGTTGCGGTGGAGGATGTTCAAGCGGTACGAACTAGCTTTCACGGGAGGAGCGCACTGATGGTCAAACAGAGCAGGGTGTCCAGCGCTAGGAAGAGTGCAGTTGTGGTGTGTCTCTTTCTTGCGGCAGCAGCGATCAATCTGCCGCGGGTGCCTCAGCTCAGGGAATTTACGGTAGCCGGTTGGGCAATCGCCGGAGTATTACTCATCGCTTCCCTGGTAATCGCGATCGGCAACTATCGCAGGTATTCAAGGACATCAGACCATTAGGTCAGTCGCAAAGGCCCAATCGCGGGAAAGTGCTCCTGCGCGTAGCTCGCGGCCATGCGGACGAGCGAAGATGAGGGTAGGCGGACATTTTCCGCTGTTGACTGTGATCTTGAACAGTAAATGCGCTCCTATAGAAATCGTTTCATTGAGAAATGATATCTTGATAGGATGAACGAGCAACAGATCCCGAAATTCCAATGGGGCTCGCTGAGCTACCTTGCCTCCCGTGTAGGACGCTTGGGCACGCTCAAACTCACCGCGATGATGGAATCAGAAGCGTTGACCCGCAATCACTTCATGATCGTGTCCGCCTTGCAAGAGTTCGCACCGATGTCTCAAAACGATCTTTCGCTGCGCACCGACCTGAACCGTGGCCACTTGGTGGCCTACCTTGACGAACTGGCGCAGCATGGCATTGTGGAGCGCAGCGTTGATCCCGGCGACCGGCGGCGTAACATCATCACCTTGACCGAAGCCGGTGAAAAATTCACAGCCAAGGCAATGGCTGCTGCGCGGGACAGCGAGATGGAACTCTTTGGAGTTCTCAATGCCGCACAGCGCGAGCAGCTGCGTGAACTCCTGCAGCTAGTCGTTGCTCAAGAAGATGACTCTGCTCAGTGAAGCAACACCTCAAAGCAGTGTGGGAACACAGCATTACCGTGGGCCCGGCAATGCCCTCATTGGTCCCAGCCACAAAGGCCGCCTTCTGCGTGGCAGTGCCACTGGCCCTGCTAGCCGTTACCGGCCGACTGGACTGGGCCATGTACGCCGCGTTTGGCGCGTTCTGCTCGGTCTTTGGCCGCTACGATACCGATGCGGTGCGTTTTTGGCAGCAGCTCAGCAGTGGCCTCGTGCAAATTGCCGCGATGGCGCTGGGTACCTTCTTCTCCATGATCGAGTCACCGTTTGTGGTGCGCATACTGGTGCTGGCGGCTATTGCCTTCGGCGCGAATTTCGTTTCCTGCGCCGTCCGCTGGCTGCCACCAGGACCGGTCTTTGCAGTCTTTGCCGGGGGCGCCTGCATTAGCGTTCCCGCAACCGCCGATAATTTTGTCGGCGTGCTGGTGGTTGGCGTGGGAACGGTGATTTTCAGCGTGCTGTTCATGCTGGGGCTTTCGCTGCGTCGCGCCAAGCTGCTGCACACCTTGGGCAAGGGCTTTTCCTGAAATCCAAACCCGCGCGCCTATGCGGAATCTACGCAGATGGCGGTCGCCGTATTTATCGCCGGATCCGTGGCCTATACCTTTGGCGGTAATCACTGGTACTGGGCGAGTCTGGGCGCCATCGCTGCGGTGATCGGAATGAACACCTATGCTCGGGTTTCGCGTGCTATTCAACGGTGTGTGGGTACCTGCGTGGGGGTGTTGCTCACCGGAGCCATCGTGATGTTTGATCCACCGATCTGGCTGATCTTGCTGGTGGCCGTCGCCAGCCAGTTCTGCATAGAAATGGTGATCTTGCGGCACTACGCGGTCGGCATGATCTTCATGACCGTGACCGCCTTGTTGATGGTGCATCTGGGCAGTGCCGAACCGGTGTCCAGCTTGTTAATCGACAGGTTGTCCATGACAGTTCTGGGCGCGGCGCTTGGTGCCTTGCAAAGTATCCTTATCGGCCTGTTGGTCAATCGCCGCGCAGCGCTCACTGAGCAGCGCTACCCTGGTGCCCGGTAGCTGAGGACAAATGAAAAAGCACCGCACCCCACGAGGGGATGCGGTGCCAGCCTCAGTTAGTTACACCGAGTGGGTTTCAGAATCTATGGTGTCTTCCGAGCGGGGACCGTGAATGCGGAAGGCGCCGGCCTCTTCGTGCTCGGCAGCGACCTTTTTCACGTGAAGTGCACGAAGCTGTGCATGCTTCGGGTTACGGCGGATAACGCTGTAGCCAATCGCCAGGCCAACAAACCACAATGGAGTGATCAGCAGTGCTTGCAGGGTATCTGACTGGGTAGTCAATGCCCACAGGATGAAGCCGAAGAACGCGAGCACCACGTAGGGCATGAACGCTCCGCCTGGCATCTTGAACTTGCTCGCTGCGTGCAGGTGTGGACGACGCTTGCGGTACACCAGGTAGCTGATCAGGATAATCGACCAGACGAACATGAAGCATAGTGCGGAGACCGTAGTCACCAACGTGAAGGCCGCAATTACCGAATCGCCGCTGTAGAGCAGAACCACGCCGGCGAGGAGGAACATGCAGGAGAACATCAGCGCATTGCGTGGAACCTTGCGTCCCGAGAGGTTCTGGAAGGCCTTCGGAGCGTCACCCTCCATGGACAGCCCGCGGAGCATGCGTGAGGTCGAGTAGATCCCCGAGTTAGCACTGGAAGTTGCCGAGGTCAGGACCACAAAGTTGATAATGCCTGCCGCGCCAGCCAATCCGGCGAGCACGAACATGCCAACGAATGGTGATTCCCCTGCTGAGAACAGACGCCACGGCTGCACGGCCATGAGGATGATCAAAGCACCTACGTAGAAGAACAAGATTCGAATCGGAATCGAGTTGATCGCTTTAGGAAGGGTCTTTTCTGGGTCCCTGGTTTCTGCCGCGGTAGTACCTACGAGCTCAATTCCCACGAATGCGAATACTGCAATCTGGAAACCAGCTACGAAGCCCATGAAGCCAGTGGGGAACATGCCGCCGTCGGTCCAGAGATTGCTAAAGGAAGCGGTAGCGCCGTTGGACTGGAACTGGGTGATGATCATAACCAGGCCCACCACGATCAGCGCTCCAATTGCGACGATCTTGATCATGGAGAACCAGAATTCGGTTTCGCCGAAGGCCTTCACGGTAGCCAGGTTCAGCACCAGCAGCAGGGCGATACAAGCCAGTGCGGGAATCCAGAGTGGAAGGTTGCCCCACCAGTAGGCAACGTAGTGGGCAATGGCCACCACGTCGGCAATACCTGTGACCACCCAGCAGAACCAGTAGGTCCAGCCGGTAAAGAACGCAGCCCATGGCCCCAGCAGATCACCGGCGAAGTCGGCGAAGGTTTTGTAGTTCAGGTTCGACAGCAGTAGTTCTCCCATGGCACGCATGACGAAGAACAGCATGAAGCCGATGATCATGTAAACAAAAATGACCGAGGGGCCAGCGACCGAGATGGTCTTTCCGGAGCCCATGAATAGACCGGTGCCAATGGCCCCGCCAATTGCAATGAGCTGAATATGACGGTTTGAGAGCCCGCGTTCGAGCTTGGGCGAAGAGCTGGTGGTGCTCATTCTGCTGCCTTCCAGGAGTGGTGAGGTGCTTCGAAGAGGTGCCATGGGCTAGTCCCGGGGGATAGCCCACGTTGCGGCAGATCTACGTCTGCAACCGAATGCTCGTTCTCCAGGACAAGATTCTGCGCGCCATGATGCGCGGGACGCAGCTCGAGGAGCTGTGGCCCAGGCTGAGCGCGAAGAAGGTTGACCATTGGGGGAACTCTCGAATCGGGTGCAGACAATGCGGCACTGTTCTTTGTTCCTCCCCAATCTGTTTGAAGACCTGAGAGTTTTCACCTTGACCCGTCATTGGGTGCAAGGTTTGCTCCGTCGGTGAGTATGGACAAGCCCATACTACTTTCCAGATTTGCCTTATCGTGGCGGTACGGGGGCCTGAGAGTTTCCTGGGGAGGAATTGCTCCTACGGCGCCCGCCCTTGGCTGGGGCGGATCTCTCCCGCCACGCGTCAACGGCAAGTAACTTGTGATAGCTGTCACAGTATGCCCATGTTTTGGTTTGTGAAGCAAGCCAAAGGAATTCTTTGTTGCGGGTTTGCGGTGGATGCGCCGGGTAATTTCGCCGTCGCGCTGGAACGAAAGATCTTGCGGAGAACTGATCTACGACTCGGGGTTGTTATATAAAGCACTAGTTGGCATGACAATTAAAAATCTGAAGAACGCTCTTGGGGCTTGAAAGCAGTGCTGACGCCTAGGTTTAAATGTGCAGAGCTGGGAGATAGCTTGATCTTTTCGGCGGCCCGTAACGTTTCGTATTATTTAGAATTCGAGTTATGGCTCACAGGAACTCTGCGGAGCGTGCACGTTTCGGCGTTCTCTACGTCTAGTAACTGGACATGAACCTCGGGCCGAAGTATGAAGCAAATTCATGGAACACCCGGATAAATCCGAAAAATCTGGTAATTAAAACCCAAGGCCCAGTTCATTGTGAACTGGGCCTTGGAACATCACTCGCACCTTTGAGGAAGGTAATTACGACTCTAATCACCGTGGCTGTTTAGCGACTGTGCGTCAGGTGCTCATTGGCTAGAGATGCAGGGCAATCGCTCAAGTGCGTGAGTTACTTCTTTTCCTGCTTGTCGGTGGCTAGTACGGCCTCCGTGTAGCGGCGTTCAAATTCTTCGGCGGAAACTGATTCGCGTTCCACGCGGAATGACGATTCTGGGATTCCGAGAACCGCTGCGATCAAGCTACGAGTGTACCCAGCAATCTTGCGGGACTTGCGTGTGGAAGTGACATGGTCCAGTTCGGGAACCCAAATGTTCCACCATCCGGCCTGCTTGCCTACGACTGCCTTGAATACGCGTTGCTCGTTCACCTGTTGTCCTACTTTCGTGGAAGTTCCGACCGTGAGGCCAGCAGAAGTCGCTGATCTGCAACTTGCGGTCTTTTTGATACTCCATCATGGACTAGGCTGCGACAAGTTTGAATCGCGGCGGCCGCTAGCCCTTAGGGGGAGAGAGCTAGTTGCTGACCGATTCGAGAGTGTAACCAGCTTCTTCCACTGCTGCTCGAAGCGCTTCTTCTTCGATGGTGCCCGAGGTTTTCAGCAGGGCCGTGGAGATGCCTTTCGCGTCCAGGATGATCTCAACGTCTTGCACGTTCGCGATTTCCTTCAGTTCCTTGGATACCGATGAGACGCAGTGCCCACAGGTCATCCCCGAGATTTTCAACTCAGTTTGGGAGGTGGTCGGCGCGCTATCCGGGCGAGGGATTATCTGCAGGCCTTGGCTTGAAGAGTTTGAATTATCGGAACAGCCGCAATTGCAAGCGTGGCTCATATTTTGCTCTCTATTCTTATCGGGTGGATTGGCAGTTCTGTCGGCTAGCGCAGAAGCCGGGAAATTGCAGCCGTAGCTTCGGAGATCTTGTCCTGAACAATGCTAGGGTCCCCGGTGCTCAGTGACTCTTCGGCGGCGCCCACCACGCAGTGGCCGATATGGTCCTCGACCAGCTGCAGGCTGACCTTGTGCAGGGCGGCGTTAATTGCCGAGATCTGCGTGAGGATGTCGATACAGTATTTGTCTTCATCCACCATGCGGGCAACCCCGCGAACCTGCCCCTCGATCCGGTTGAGGCGTTTGCGCAAGGCATCTTTTTCCGGAGTGTAGCCATGCGGCGCCACTGGTTCGGCAGTCTTTGTCTGAGAGTCCATGTAGTAATAATACCCCCTTGGGGTATAGAATGCACGCGTGAGCTCGATGACACCAAACTCGTCCCTGAGCCACGAACCTAATCGGCATTGACGCCACTGAGCATGTCCATTTGCTCACAGCTTGAGATCGTTATTTGACTAAATACCGCTACAGAACCCGCGAAGACGCAACACCTTGACTCATTTGCTTGCCATGCATCATCCCCGGGGTGGCAAGCAAACCGCGATAGGCTTTTACCTGTGAGCCACAATGAACTTCGCGTGCGTCCAATATCAAGCACCGAGCACTCCGCGTTCCTTGCTACCGCGCAAGATGTCAGCTTCCTTCAGCGTCCCGAATGGGCGCAGGTCAAGGGAGGCTGGCGAGGAGAATCTCTCGGTTGGTTTGATGGTGAAACCCTCGTCGGTGTCGCCTTAATCCTGCACCGGCAAGCGCCGGTAATTAAAAAGACCCTCGCCTACATCCCAGACGGTCCGGTCATAGACTTCGACAGCTATGACGCGCGAACCGTCCTTCCACTGCTGGCCAGCTACCTGAAAAACCGCGGTGCCTTCCAGCTACGCGTCGGGCCAGGGCTGTCGGTGCGCACCTGGGGTGCTGCCACCGTGCGCAAGGCATTTGGTAAAGACGAGCTCGCCTCGCTCGCCGATCTGGAAACCGCATCGGTCAACGAGAACGCGCGCAAGCTCAATGAAGCACTGAGCGATCTGGGATTCACCAAGCAAGACGTCGGTATGGACTTTGCCGCCGGCCAGCCAGAATACGTGGCAAGAGTGGCGCTGCAGGATCCGGCAGGAAACCAGCTGGATACCGATCAAGTGATGGCTTCCTATTCCTCCACCACCCGCAACGAAACGCGGAAGTCGCTCAAGAGCGAACTGCTGGTTGAAATTTGCGAAACCAAGGACATGGCACGCTTCCATGCTCTGTATAACCACACCGCTGAACGTCAAGAATTCACCGGTCGCCCGTTGAGCTACTTTGAAAAAATGCACACGGTACTGAATATGGCGGTACCCGGCTCCTGCACGCTCTACGTTGCAAGCCATGAGGGTGTAGATCTTGCCTCGGCGATCGTGCTGCGCTCCAGCAACCTTGCCTGGTACCTCTACGGTGCCTCGTCCTCAGAGCAGCGTAAGCTCTTCGCCCCCAAGGCCATCATGCATCACATGATCTCCGACTCCATCGAAGCCGGCTGCAAATATCTGGACCAGGGAGGCGTCAGCGCAACCCTGGACGGGGACCACCACCTGTCGGGGCTGACCAAGTTCAAAACCAATACGGGTTGCGACATCGTGCAGACCAACGGCGAGTGGGATCTGGCACTGAACAAGCCACTTGCCTGGGCCTTTGAGAAGTACATGAACTGGCGAGCGAAGTAGGAACTAAACCCCATGGCTATTGAGAACTCACAGCCTTTTGTCCCTGTCATCCTTGGCGGCGACATCGGCACCTACACTCTGGCGCGCGAATTTTATGAGGCGTACCAGGTGCGCTCGGTCGTAGTGCCGGCCGCCGGCAACGGAGTCATTGAACACTCGGTAGTCATCGAGCTGCACCCCATTGGCTCCATGGTTGATGAAGTGCGGGTGGTAGCCGAACTTATCGCCCTTGCCGAGCAGCTCACCGGTGAAACGGTTCGCCCGTTAATGCTCTTCGGATCTTTGGACTTCCACATCATGCTGATCGCCAAGCATCGTGCGCAGCTCAGCGAATACTTCGTGATTCCTTACCCAGAGCTAGAAATCATTGAGGCTGCCGCCCTGAAGGAGAACTTCTACGCGCTCGCCGAACGAATGGGGATCGCGCACCCGCGCACCGCCGTTTATCGGGCGGGTGATGACCTGTCCGCGATGGCCGGGTCGCTGACCTTCCCGTTGATTGGCAAGCCGTCGAGCTCCGGTGATTGGATCGCCGCAAAGTTCGCTGGCAAGCAAAAAATCCACACGCTGGAAAACTTGGCCGAGTTAGAAGATCTGCTGGGACGCATTGATGCCAGTGGTTACACTTCTGGCTACATTCTGCAGGAGTACGTTCCAGGTTCTGATGATGCGATGCGCCTGTGCACCTACTTTGCTACGCAAGAAAAGAAGGTAATCTTCGCCGGATATGGCGAGGTGGTCATCGAGGAGCATGCACCTTTGGTGTTGGGTAACTCCGCGGCCATAGTCACGGGCCGCAATGACCAGATGGCCGTAGATGGTGCCCGTATGCTCGAGGAACTGGGCTGGCAGGGAATCGCCATGATCGACGCAAAATATGATCATCGTGATGGCCTCGTGAAGTTCTTTGAGATCAACCCGCGACTCGGGCGAAACCATTATTACCTGACCGCTGCAGGAATTAATCCTGCACGCTTTTACGTCACCGAATTCCTCGGCGAAGACTTTGACTCGTCCAACCCGCAGACCGATGCGGTGATTGATACCGGTATTGGAATTCTTCAGTTGCGTGCCGAGCGACTATTCACCGTTCTGCCGCACCACCTGCTGCGACGATTCCTTGACAGTGACACCGGACGGAAAGCCGCCGCGTTGCTCAAGGCGGGTAAGGTCTCCAACCCGCTGAAGTTCAAGGAAGAAAAGCATCCGCGTCGCCGGGTCTATCTGATACTCAACGCAGTGAATCATTACCGCAAGTACAAGAAGTTCCCGCCGCGTAGTTTGTAGCAACGTACGTCAGTTCAACTCTCAGCCTAGGCTTCGTGCCTAGGTTGAGCTGTTTAACGCGTTCTCACGTTTGCGCGCGTAAGCGCGTGCGGCACGTACTCGGTCCCCGCATCGGGTGGAACACCATTGGCGTCGTCCGTGGGTTCGCAGCATGAACCTTTGGCAGGGCTCTGCTTCGCACTGGATCAGAAGCTCGGCTTCCGCGGAGGCTAGGAGTGCCACTGCATCTTCGGCAATGACCGACATCGCGTGTTCAACGAGCAAAGTTACCGGATGTTCGGCTGCCCGGTAAAACCCTGCGTCAGCGGAATAATGCAGCAGTGAAATATGTGGCGCGACGGTCAGTGCCTTATTGATCCGGTCCACGACCTGCTGGTCGATTTTTTGGTTTGCTGTCTGCATCAGGAAGATGTCCTGCAGATCGCTGCGCAGCCCGCAGAGTTTACTTTGGCAGTAGGTCAGGAGCTGTTCCCTGCCGTCAACGAGGTCTCGTTCAACGAGCCATGCGGTGGTTGCTTCCGGCGAATCCAGATGGTCAACAATTTTTCCGCCCGGAAGGTGAACCATGCTGTTAACTAGCGCAAGACTCAGGTGTGCTGGCGCCCCCGGCGCGGGTGGAATTGGTACTTGATTCATACTTCTCATGTTAGCAGTAGATATTTGACGTGAGAACGTGTTATTTTCGTATCACGCTATAAATAAGAAATATCCGTGATAAAAGAGATTTCATTGCATCCCGCACCAAAGTTTGGTTCCGCTCCCTTCGCACTCAACGCCCATACCGGCGGAACAGTCGGTGTGGGCAGAACGGTCCAGCAAGGCCTGACCTCGCTGATCAATCTCGCGCGTCAGGCAGATGAGCTTGGCTATCACCGTTTCTGGATGTCAGAGCACCACGCGATGCCAGGACTGGCGGTATCCTCACCTCCGCTGATGCTCGCCCGGCTGACCGCAGAAACACAACGGATCCGCTTGGGCGCAGGCGGCGTAATGCTTCCAAACCATGCCCCGCTAGTGATTGCCGAACAGTTTGGAACTCTTGAAGCACTTGCCCCCGGACGCATCGATTTGGGACTGGGACGCGCCCCCGGCACCGACCACGTCACCGCAGCGGCGCTGCGACGTGGCGACAGCGCGAATGAAAACTTTCCGCAACTGGTGACCGAGCTTATGGGTTTTCTGCACGACGACTTCCCAACGGGCCACCACTTTGAAAGCGTCCATGCAGTTCCCGGACCATGGCAGGCCAAGGAAAACCGGGTGCAAGCACCGACGGTGGCTCCTGAACTATGGATTCTTGGTTCCTCGCCCTATTCGGCGCAACTTGCAGCGAAACTTGGCCGCCCCTACGCGTTCGCCCTGCAGTTCGGCGATGCTGACATCCACAGCGCGATGCGCATCTACCGGGAAAACTTTGTACCCTCGGCCGTGCTGGACGCCCCCTACTCGATGGTCAGCGTCTCCACGATTGTTAACGAGGATCCTCTCGAAGCCAAACGCCAGGCAATGAGCATGGCCATGGGAATGCTGCGCATGTTCAAACGCGAGTCCTTCACGCTATTTTCCCCAGCCGAGGTTGCCGCTTTTGACGGCACGCTCAATGAACAGGCAATTATCGAGATGTACACCAACCGGGCCTTCAGCGGCACGGCCGATACCGTGGCCGCGCAGCTGGAACAACTTCAGGAGCAGACCGGGGTAGATGAAATCACCTTGGTTATCGGCACCCATGATCCCGAAGCAGAAGTGCGTACATTGCAGCTTCTGGCCAAGCACTACCGGTAAAACAGCAACTACGCTGTGCACTAGCAACTAAGCCCCACAAAAGATCTGTAGGAGAACACCATGACCAACCCGCGCCGTGCCCTCATCGTCATCGACGTACAGCAGGAATACTTTGAAGGCCTGCTGAAAATTCAGTACCCACCACGTGAACAGTCGCTGGAGCGCACCGCTCAAGCGATCGACGCGGCACAGAAGGCCGGAATCCCGGTGTACATCGTGCAGCACCAAATGCCTGCACAGGCTCCGGTCTTTGCCGATGGTTCGGATACCTTCAAGCTGCACCCCGAAATTGCGCAGCACGCAGATCAGGCCACGCAAGTTTTCACCAAGATGTACTCCAGCGTCTTCGCCGGGACGGATTTGGCAGCGTGGTTGCGTGAAAGCAATATCGACACGATCGCGCTCACCGGTTTCATGACCAATAACTGCGTGATCGGTTCGGCGGCAGCTGCCGAACCGCTGGGTTTCAGTGTTGAGGTGCTTTCAGATGCCACCGGCGCCATCGACATTGCCAATGACGCAGGTTCCGCCAGTGCGCAGCAGGTCCACGAAACTTTGATGGCACTGTTGCATTCCAACTGGGCCGCGGTATCGAGCACGGACCAGTGGATGAGCGCACTGAACTCAGGCACTGCCCTTGAAGGTAGCAATCTCATCGTTTCCGCAGCGCACGGGCACGAACAGCACCAGAAGTAGTATCTGCGCGCGGTGGTCATCAAGGGATGCTTCGCTCAGGTTGCTGGCTAGGATGACTTTATGGATCCCAAACACCCGGCACTGCCTAGGGGCTTTAGCGCGTTGCTGCTCATTGCCATGATTCTCGCGGCAGTAAATTTGCGCCCGGCTGTCACCTCGCTGGGCGCATTGCTGGATCCGGTCATTGAAGACTTGTCAATGAACGGGTTTATCGCCGGGATCATCACCGGGGTACCACCATTATGCTTCGCCATACTTGGCCCGCTAGCCCCGCGCCTTGCCGGCAAGCGTGGACCCGAGCTAGTGCTGGTGGGCGCAATGCTCGCAATTCTCTGCGGGTTGGTCCTGCGCTCGCTCGCCTTAAATACGTGGGTATTTTTCATTTTCACCGCATTTGCGCTTGCCGGGATTGCCGTGGGAAATATTCTGATGCCGGTGCTCGTCAAACGCTGGTTCCCCAACAAAATTGGACTGGTCACCGGCTCGTACACCACCGCTGTAGCACTTGGTGCCTCCGTCGTGGCGGCGGTTGCGGTTCCAGTTAATGACGCCCTCGGTGGGGCCTGGCGAGGTGGCCTGGCGCTGTGGGCGATTCCAGCATTGATTGCGACGCTGATCTGGGCAGCGGTGTATTTCGGTTTGCGTCATCAGATCACCCAGCTTCAAATGCCGGCGCCCAGGACTCAGGTCTCAGCCCCTGCAATGGGGTCAATGAGCCGAAACTCCACGGCTTGGTGGATTGCGCTGTTCTTTGGTGCGCAGTCAACCGTCGCCTATATTTTGATGGGGTGGGCGCCGAAGATATTCACCGACTTCGGAGTGGACCCGGCCTATGCCGGAGCACTGCTTGGCGTGATTCTTGGCGTGGGCGTCCCGCTGTCTTTCATCATGCCTGCCCTGGCGGCGAAGTTTTCCCATCAAGGTCCATTGGTGATCGTCAACGGAATTGCCGGGATAGCAGCCATTGCCGGATTGCTGATCGCTCCGGTCCAGGGTGCGTTTATCTGGGCGGTACTTCTTGGTATCTGTGGTTCGAGCTTCCCCTTAGCGCTGACGATGATCGGTTTGAAAGCGCACACGGCCGCCGGAGTGAGCAAGCTTTCCACCTTCGGGCAATCCGTTGGATACCTGATCGCCATCCCCGGACCATTCCTCGTCGGTGCATTGCATGAGACCACCGATTCCTGGACCCTGCCGATACTGCTCATTGCAGGTTTGATCCTCTTCCAAACCTTCACCGGGATTATGGCTGGCAGGCCACGCTTTGTGGAGGACCACGGGATAGCAACCCGCGTTGATGCGTGAGTTCGTTAAGCGCTAATAAGTCACGCTGAACGCTTTGTACTACTAGCATCCCGAAGAACATGCCGGAGGAGACATAGACTGAAAGCGTGGAAGAAAAAGGCAGCCTGCGCATTCAAAGCATTCTCTGGGCAGCGGCCCTATTTCTGGCCGTGATGCTCCTGTCTCTGGTGAGCCAACCAGCTGGCGGTCAACAAGAAATGACCGCTGCGTATCTGGTGACCGCTGGGGCATTTGCCGTTGGTTTCGGCGTTCTCAGCGTTTTGCGACATCGATTTGCACGCACCTCTTGGCTGGTAGCAGGACTGGGTATCTGTGTTTGGCTGCTCGTGGCCATGCCCCGGATTGCGATACTTCCACCTTTGCTGTTCTTTCTCGCCGCGATCACCCTGGCTGGACACCGCATGCTGTCTTATCTGGGAGCCTTAGCGGTTTTTCTCGTGATGAGTGCGGTGCGCTTAGCGCAGGGGGCATCCTTCCAAGATCTCTTCGACTTCGAGTTGCTGGCCTATGCCTCGTTGTCTGCGCTGGTTATTCTTTATGCCCAGTTGCGCACCACCCGAGAGGTAACGCTGGAACATCAACGCCGCGTTCGGGAGTTTGCCGAGCGGACCTCAGAGGCCGAAACGGAACAAGGACGGACATTGCACCGTTTGAAGGTTTCCTACCAGCTGCATGACGAGTTGGCACATAATTTAGCGGTAGCTTCTTTGCATACCAATGCCGCGTTGGATGCTTCGTCTACCGATACACGCACGGCGTTGAGCTTGATCCACGTTCGGCAGGCGGTGACCGGAGCAATGACCGCATTACGCAGAACGTTCGATACCTTGGGTCAGCAAGAAGCCCCCGAAGAACTCACTGCAACCATTGAAGACATTGAACGGATTGCCACTTCGTTGCGGGATACCGGCATTGAAGTTAGCATCCACAGCTCAGGTCTTGGCCAGGCGGAGAGCTTCCCGCAGCTGGCCATGCGCATAATTCGAGAAGCTGCCACGAACGCGGTGAAGCATGCTGATCCCACCCAAATGGTGATCTGGATTAAGGAAGAAACCGACGAAAGCCAACCTCCGCACTGGGTAGTTTCCGTCCGCAATAACGGTGTCCGCCCCGTGCATTCGCAGACTCCTAATGGGCATGGTCTGGCACGCCTACGCGCGATGACCGAGGCCGAAGGCGGAACCATGGAATGGGGGCGGTTGGCAACAAACTTCCTTTTATCTGCGACCGTCCGAAAGGACGTTGAAGAAAACCCGGGACGAAATTCTTAGTATCCCGCTGGACTCTCAATCGCACTAGTGAGCGGTGGTTCGGGCTGCCTCTAGCCCGGCGGGCAATCCCGGCGTAGAGTGAAAGCACGATTTGGCGGGGCCACGGCGAGCACGTCGAGGCCCGCACACACTGGGAGGTCGAAATGGGAGATTTTCGGGCATACACCATGGAAGAGCGGGCCACATATTTGGCACCGTCTTGTGCGCGTTGCGGTCAACACCGCCACGTGGTGTGGGAAAAAGTAGAAGGAACCGAAACTTACCTGCCCCGAGACTCCGGTTGCTCCAACGAAGCCTGCACCGCATAGCGAGTTGACCGCGGGCAGCAACTCTTAGGCTCGCACGCCCAAGCTGGCGGAGATTCGCGCGGAAGCGGCGGTAAGTTTCAGCGCCACATGATTTTGGTCCAACTCCTGCGACAGGTAAATCACCGCGATTGCCCCGGGCTTATGCTGCGGCAGGTTGACCGGCACTGCGATTGAGGTGAGCCCGGGGATGACCTCGTCATAACTGAACTCGTAATCCTGTGCTGGGTACTGTTCCGGGTTGAGCTGGGAACGGATCACGCGTCCCGGGGCACCGTTGTCGATAGGGTGCCTAGTTCCCGGGCGTTGTGCCACGGTGGCATCTGCATGACGCGGTTCGGCGGTGCTCAACGTGACCGCAGCTTCTCCGTCGAAGACTACTAGTAACGCGGTCATCTGCAGTTCGTCCGAGAGTGTGGCCAGGTGCGGGGTCGCGGCGGCCTGTAAAGACTTAGAAGCATTGCGCGCTAAGGCGCCGAGCCGTGCTCCCAATTCCAGATCTCCGGAGGGCGTACGCTCCACAAAGCCATATTGTTCGAAGGTCTTCACCAAGCGGTATGCCATAGAGCGGTGAATACCTAACTCTTCGGCCAACTCGGCGACGGTCAGCGGGCTGGGGGACTCGCCGATGAGCGTGAGTGCTTTGAGTCCGCGGCCCAGAGTCTGGGATCCGCCTTCGGTAGTTTTAGTCATTTTTAGTCTTTTCGCCGTGCACGGAAACGCATGATGGCCGCCATGATGTGATCTGCGTCTTGCCCCTGAGGTCAAGGATAGCTACGATTGTATCTATAGTTACAACAGTGTCGCAACTATAGAGACAATCTAGTGTGTGGCATTCCTAAGGAGTAAAAATGCAGATCCATCACAAAGGCTATGTTTCCGGCGATCCACGCGTGAAGCCAGCTGCCGGTTACGGCATTGACCGCTCGGAAGAAATCCCCGATGAGATGGATGTGCTGATCGTGGGAACGGGTCCAGCTGCCGCGGTAGTCGCCGCCCAGCTCTCGCGCTTTCCCAGCATAAATGCCCGCGCCATTGAGGTACGCCCGGGCCGCTTGCAGGTGGGCCAGGCTGACGGAATTCAAGCACGTTCGGTAGAAACTTTCCAGGCCTTCGGCTTCGCTAACGAGGTCATCGAAGAGTCCTACCGCAACGTGGAGATGTGCTTCTGGACCCCGGATCCGCAGAACCCCGAAAACATCATCCGCCACTCACGGGCCGCCGATGACTCCACCGGTATGAGCGAATTCCCGCACATCTATGTCAACCAGGCCCGGATCCTGGACTACTTCCTCCGCGACGCCGAACGAGCACCGGGCAAGATCACCCCGGACTACGGTGTGGACTACCTGGACTGTGAAATTGATCCGGCCGCCGAATTCCCGGTCACCGCGCGCATTAAATATGTGGCCGGAGAACTTGCCGGGCAGGAACGCAAGGTCAAGGCAAAGTACCTCGTCGGCGGCGACGGCGCCCGCAGCGCGGTACGACGTTCCTTGGGCCACAAGCTGCACGGTGACGCCTCGCTGCACGCTTGGGGTGTCATGGACATTATGCTGAACACCGACTTCCCCGATATTCAGGTCAAGTGCTCAATTCAGTCTCACGATGCAGGCAACATCTTGTTGATCCCACGCGAGGGTGGTTACCTGGTCCGCGTGTACGTAGACCTTGGTGAACTGACCGCCGAGGACGCCGGGGCCATCCGCAATACCCCGGTAGAAGACATCATCGCCACCGCGAACCGGATTGTGCACCCTTACAGCTTCGACGTGAAGTCCGTAGCTTGGTTCTCCGTATACGAGGTTGCCCATCGCATCACCGACGGCTTCGATGATGTGTCCGAGGAAGAGCGCGGCACCCGTACGCCACACGCATTCATCATGGGCGATGCCTGTCATACCCACTCCGCGAAGGCCGGTCAGGGCATGAACGTGTCCATCCAGGACGGTTTTAACCTCGGCTGGAAACTTGCTGCCGTACTTGAAGGCCGCGCCCCGGAAGCCCTGCTGAACACCTACGCGGAAGAGCGCAAGGTGATCGCGCAGAACCTGATCAACTTTGACAAGGAATGGTCCTCGCTGATGGCCAAGCCGGTCGAGGAATGGGAAGACCCGGACGAGCTGGAACGCTACTACGTGAGCACCATGGAATTCCCTGCCGGATTCATGACTCAGTACACCGAATCGGCGATCACCACCGGTCTGGAACACCAGAACTTGGCCCCGGGCTTCCCGGTGGGCAAACGCTTCAAATCTGCCGAGGTCATTCGCCGTGCGGATAACCGTTGGCGTCACCTGGGCCATTTCCATGAAGCAGATGGCCGCTGGCGCGTCTACGCTTTCGCAGATCAGGCGGCTCCGGCACTGGCTGGCACGCCGATGGCTGACTTCGCCGCCTGGTGGAGCAAAGATGCTGCCTCGCCGCGCAAGCTGTATACGCCTAGCGGCGTGGATGAGGATGCGGTCTTTGATCTGAAGGCCATCTACCAGCAGGATTACACCGAGGTTGAACTGCACGATGTTCCCAAGGCTTTCCAACCGCTGAAGGTGCCTTTCGGCCTGCATGACATCAACCAGGTCTTTGCTGCCGGGCATGGCCGCGATATCTTCCGGGAACGTGAGATCAGCAAGGAAGGCGCCATTGTGGTGGTCCGCCCGGATCAGTACGTTGCAGGGATCTTCCCGTTGTCCGCGCACCAGGAAATTGCAGACTTCTTTGCCGGAAATATGGCTGCGCTAGAAGCTGGCGAGTAAGACAGAATCGAAGCCGCCGAGGCCAGCTGTAAGTTTGCAGCCTGGCCTCGGCGGCTTTGTTGTACCTGGCCCTTGGTAACCTCGAAGGTATGAACCAGCCCTTCCAAATGCTTCCGGTGCGCAGGGTCCAAGAAGATCTTGAATCACCGGCGGATCGAAACGTGTGGCCCGCGACGATTCCGGCGGTACGCCAGATCCTCGACGACGGGTTGGAGCTATCCCAGCTGACCATCTTCGTGGGTCAAAACGGTGCCGGGAAGTCAACGCTGGTCGAGGCGATTGCCGAAGCCTTCGGGCTCAATGTAGAAGGCGGAACGCAGAATTCCCGCAACCTGAGATATGACAATGAATCCGCGCTGGGGGAGCATCTGAAACTAGTGCGTGGTGCTGGAGCATCGGGTGCCGGAGTGTTCCTTCGAGCCGAAACGATGCATGGTCACTTCGCCTACCTTGAAGACCTGGACCGGGAAGATCAGAAGAAGCGCGGCTTGCATAACCTGCAAAGCCATGGCGAATCATTCATTGAATTCTTCACCTCGCGTTCCGGCATTAACGGGCTATGGGTCTTTGATGAGGCGGAATCAGCACTGTCTTTCGAAGGCAGTCTCACGCTGCTCTCGCATATCTCAGATCTGCTGGCCACGGGGTCTCAGGTAGTACTCTCCACTCACTCGCCGATCCTCGCGTCACTGCCGGGCGCCGACATTTATGAGGTCGGGCAGTGGGGGCTGCGCCGTTGCACCTATGACGAGCTGGAAATGGTGCGTAACTGGCGATTGTTCTTGGATGCTCCAGGCAGGTTTCTGCGCCACTTTGAGCGCTAGGAACCCTGCCGGAAGTGGGCTGAGCTAGGCCTTCGCAGCGTGAGCGAGACGTCGATAAGCTTCCATTGAGGTGAAGAACGGGGAAGGTTCTAATGTCGGGTCACCCTGGTAGTTCATTGCCTTGGCCACGGTGGCGAAGGGTGCGTAAGGGGAGTCCTTGCAATGTGCGGCGGTCAGTGGCTGATCATCAAAAGCCTGCGCGATACGAGATTCAATTTCAAGGCTTTCGTTCAGCACCCGTTGTGCCTGCAACGCATCCAGTTCTACTTCGTAGGGAACGCCTTCGCTATTGCGGTAGCGGTGTCCGAGGAAGAGCCTGGTGGGTGCAATCTCATCACGCAGTGTTAACAGCGATTCCCGGTAGGCTTTCGGATCTTCGAAGCCGGGGAAGCCATTGGCTGCACCCATGATCTGCACGGTATCACCGACAAACACGTCCTTCTGGCCAAGGATTTCATAAGCCACCGAGCCAGGGGTGTGTCCGGGGGTGTGATGCACCTTGACCCGGATACCGTCTCCAAGTTCGAGGATTTCCCCGCCATGAACCAGAAGCGTGGGCTCAAATTCTCCGGAGATCGCTTCCTTGGCCATCGCGTCTTGCGAAGTAATTCCTTGCGGATCGTTGAGGTATTGCTCGCGGAAATCGACGTATTTGTCCACGTGGGCTTTGCGGGTACGAAGCAGATCCGCGTCCGCCTCATGGATGACTACTTGAGCTTTGCGCCCGGTCATTTCCCACAATGCGTAGGCGCCACCCATGTGGTCAATGTGTCCGTGAGTCAGCAGGATCCAGCGCACGTCTTGGATTTTGCGACCAATTTCTTCCAGCGCCGGAGCCATGCCCGTTTCCGGGGAGAGGGTTACCCCGGTGTCGATAATGGCAGGTCGCGGTGCATCGATGAAATAGCTGTACAGGCCAAAGCGACCCCAGGGGGAGACCAGCGTGTGTACGGGGGTGGGAGTGCTCATCTGTTCTCTCCTAGAAAGTTGGGCTAATGCCCACGGTATTCCAGCTACCGGCAGCCATACCAGCGGCAAGGGTTTTGTGGCCTGTTGCACAAAACTACTTTAGTATAATAATATGTAGTTGTCACCCTTTGGTGTTCTTGCAACAAAGGATCTGGTGACCCAATGCTGATCTAAGGAGTTGCCCACCCATGGCTGGTTTCATCACATGGAATGCAGGCGGCGAGACCATCGCCATTCGCAAGGACCTGCGCGTTCCAATGCGTGANGGGATTACCCTCGCGGCGGACGCCTACCAGGGGCCGGAAGAAAANCCGCGTCCAGCACTCGTGGCGCTGAGCCCCTACGGCAAGGAATTGCAAGCGCTTGCGCTGACCNCCCCGCCGCAACGCCGGCCGTCGCCCATGTGGGATGGATGCATCGAGGCCGGTGACATTACCCGGATCGTCAAAGAGGACTATGTGCACGTCATTGGTGACCTGCGCGGTTCCGGGTACTCGGAGGGGGAACACATTGGTAACTACAACGCCGGTGGTGTGTCACTGGGTGAAGATGCTTATGACTTTATTGAATGGGTTGCCGCGCAGCCTTGGTGTGACGGCAACGTGGGCATGGTTGGTATCTCCTACTTCGGCTCCATGCAGGTGCTCGCCGCAGCCGAACGCCCGCCGAGCCTGAAGGCGATCTTCGTCTCCGGCGGTCACTACGACTTCTATGAAACTACTTACCACGGCGGAATCATGTGGTTCATGCCGCGTGCAGCCCGAGAAGGCCGCGGTGGGGATTCCGGCTGGGCCTTCACCGACGGGGTGAAGTCCCGGATGCTAGAAACCTTTAGCGGCGAGCAGATTAAACAAATGGTAGCCACACGTCTTCAAGACCCGGATGTGGCCGCCTGGCCAAACCTCGTGCATACGCTGACTTACCCGAAAAACCATGAGGCCTGGTTCGACATCGTGATGAACGAGTTGGACGGCGACTGGTATGAAGAGCGCAACCCCATCACCTTGGCATCAAATATCGACATCCCGGTCTGGCTTCAGCTGGATCAGGGGCGTGGTTGGACGCTGGATGGCACCATTGAGCTGTTTAACACGCTCAAGGGGCCAAAGAAGCTGGATATTGGTCCTTATCCACCGATGCAGTCGCGGCCCTTTATCGAAGAACATGACAAGATGTTCCGCTGGTACGACTACTGGCTCAAGGGTATCGATAACGGTGTCATGGATGAGCCTGCGGTCAACGTGTTCGTCGAAGGGTCACGCACAAACGTCACCGCCGAGGTCTGGCCGCCGAAGGAAGTGGACTACACCAACCTGTATCTGCGTCCGAGGCGCAAGCTCTCTACTGAACCTGAAACCATGGGACTGGAATATGCTGCCCCGGATGGTTTCTACCAGGCACCGCTGACGGTGACCGACAAAGTGGAAATCATCAACTGGGAGACCCCGGTGTTCGAAGAGGCTACCGAAATGATCGGTACCGGAGCGGCGCACATTTTTGCCGAGATTGACCAGCCGGATACCAACTTCATTCTGCGTCTGTGGGATTACGCGCCTAATGGCAAACGTCAGCTGATTACTACCGGCTATCTGAAGGCTTCGCACCGGGAGCTAGATGAGGAACGAAGCGAATTGGGTAGCCCAATCCACCCGCATACGCATACGGAACCAGTTGAGCCAGGTGTGATCGAAGAGTATGTGATCCGCCTGTACCCATTCGCCAATACGTTTATGCCAGGTCATAAGCTGGTCGCCGAGCTGTCCAACAGCGAACCACTGGTTGATGAGCATAATTCGCTGCTTCCACCGGACGCTTTCCACCTGCCGGTGGGCCGTCCGGTGACGCACAAGATCTATCGCGACGCGCAGCACCAGTCGCGTTTGGTACTTCCGTTCACCGCTCAGGCGTAGTGCGGTAGGCAACTGAAAGAGCGCGGATGCCACGGATAATCTCCGTGGCATCCGCGCTTTCCTAGCGTTCGCAAGGTAAGTGGAATCAGCTGCCAGCCAAGACTTCCAGAGCCTGTTGGAGTTTGTCTTTGCTGCTACATAAGGTCCACAGCAATAGATTTTCGTGGGCTGTTCGGCGCTTCACAGCGCGCAAATTAATGATTTCGTACTGAAAAGCTCCTCCTTGAAAAGGGGATTCTCGAATAAATAGTGATGGCAGGTAGCCTAGATTCAGGAAGGCTAGTGCGAAATCCTCCCAAATTCTCCGTGGGCGAGTCTCGTAATCCATCACCTGTTGTGCTCCACGAGCGGGCAACACTTTCACATTAAATTTTTTGACAGAGGTATTTCCATGAGTCCGCAAGCGAGTATTGACGCGTCATCTGGAGTGCCGCTTTACCGGCAGATCAAGGACATCCTGCGCAATGAAATAGTGAAGGGAAAGGCTGACCCGGAAACGCCCATCACTGAAGCTCAGCTACTTGAGCGCTTCGAAGTTTCTCGCGCTCCGATTCGCCAAGCGTTAAATGAGCTGGTTGCGGAGGGCTTCGTGTACCGCAAACAGGGTAAGGGAACCTTCCCTATTGCTGGTGCGCGAGTCCAGCGTCCGGCGAACATTCGCCCTGGTGCGCTCTATCAGTATCTCGAAGATCAAGGGCTTCACCCTCAGTCTTCGGTACGAAAAGTAGGCCGCATACTTCCGCCGCAAGAAGTTATCCAGGCACTCAAATTAGAGTCTGGCGAAAGCTTGCTGCACTTTATTAGGCAGATCTCGGTCGATGGTAAAACCATGCTCGAGGCGGAAGTTTACGTGCGGGTGCCGGAGTCATTTGACCCGAGCGTTGAAGATCTGGAATCTACCGGTTCAGCGTTTACTTTGCTTGAGCGGGACTTTGGTATCTCGCTAGATCACTCGGCCAATGAGGTATGGGCAACCGCCGCGACGGAGGAGCAGTCCAATAGCCTCGGCGTCGCAAAAGGCGATCCACTGATGACTATCGAGACCATTTTCTACACCGTTGGCGGGCTTCCGGCCGGTTACCGCTACGCAGTTCACCGTGCCGAAGAGTTCAAGTACAAATTCGTATCCAACGGATAAAAAGCCATCGCTGAGCCTGAGACTTCGGCGTCGATGTACTAAAGTTTTTTTGAATAATTTTATCCTCTGAAAATCAGAAAATACCATCTAGATGCGGTTTGACTAGGCCTAACGATGTAAATTTTCAGGTGAGGTACGGCACAAGTTCTGGTTGACTTTGTTATGATAATATGCGAAATTAGAAGTACGTTGTAAGCTAGCTCACCACGACGAGGCGATGTACTACGGCCAGGGTTTTACCTTCGGCTTCCCGGTCCATTGATTCTTCCTCAATGCTTGTCGCCACTCCTATTACCAGCACCTAATGTGCCGAGTGCGACCACTAAGACTTGAAATCAAACGCATCATTACCTCGATGCGTGGTCCTTGAAAGGTAGATCAAATGACGGAAGCGAATCTAGCATCCGGCCATGTTGCCCACACGGTACTTGGCCCGGTACCGGTAGAAAAACTCGGTGTTGTCGCCGTGCACGAAACCTTACTGAGTATCATCCCAGGAGCAGAATATGCCCCGGACATCACCATCGATCGTTCGGAGATCTTCGAGATCATTTCCGCAAAACTCGTCGAGTTCCGGGAAGCCGGCGGTGGAACAGTGGTTGATTCCGCCGGAATGTTCCACGGCCGCGATCTAAAGCTCTACGAAACCTTGGCCCGCAGTACCGGTGTAAACATCATTGCCTCCACCGGTCTTGGACCAGAAGAAATGCTTGGCGGCTACTTCCTCACCCCACAGACGAATCCGCCAGCACCATGGCCCGCAGATAAGTTCGCGGCACTATTCTCCAAAGAAATCACCGAAGGTATGGTGGTGCCTCGCCTCGAACGCCGTGGCAAAGCAGGACTCATCACCAGCATTGCTGCCACCTCAGGAATGACAGCTACCGAGGAATCACTGTTCCGGGCCGTGGCTCGCACCTCCCGTGATACCGGCGTGGCCGCCTCCATCCGTTTCGGTGTTGATGCAGTGGCAGAGCTGAAGATCCTTCGCGAAGAACACTTGGCGGGGGACCGGATCATTGTGGGTGGACTTGACCGCAAGGATGCCCAAGGTGACGCACTTGAAGTCGCCCGTTTAGGCGCCTACGTCGGCATCGATCACGTCGGAACCGAAGACCACAATGCTTACCTCAGCGACGCCGAGCGCGTAAGCCTCGTTGTCGAATTGATCGAGGAGGGGTTCGTTTCACGCATCCTGCTGTCTTCGAACGCCATCGGTGTTGCCAAGGGGCACGCAGATACGCAGGTTTCCTATGACTACGTCCTGACCAGCTTCGTGCCGCTGCTCAAAGCCCAGGCAGTCACCGATGAGGACATCAACCGCATCCTGATCGAGAACCCACGCGAACTACTCGCGGTGCGCTAAGCGCTGCTCTTTAGCCGCACCAAGCACCCATACATTCTTAGAGGTAAAAGACAATGTCAAAGGTAAATACGGTCCTTGGGACCATCCCGGCAGAAGAGCTTGGACTTGTGGCAATCCACGAGCACATCGGCTACGGAATGCCCGGCAGTGAGCTGGACTCCACCTGGTGGAAGACACCAGAACAACGCTACGAAGAAACCGTGCCTAAACTGCGCAAGTTCCACGAGTACGGTGGCGGAACTTTTGTTGACGCGACCGGCATCTGCAACGGACGCGACATCGACTACTACAAGTCGTTGTCGGCAAAAACTGGGGTCAACATCATTGCTTGCACCGGTTTTGTCGGTGGGGACACGGCGTTGCCGCACTTCGCCAATGCTTCGGTTCAGTACCTCGCCGAGGTCTTCATCCACGAGATCACCGTCGGCATCGGTACCACCGGGGCCAAGGCCGGGGTCATCAAGGTCGGTGTCTCCCGAGGAGGCAAGATGACCGAACTGGATAAGAAGATCTACCGCGCCGGCGCTCGCGCTGCCGTGGCCACCGGAGTGCCTATCCTGACTCATCTGGCCATTGACCCGGAACCGGCCATCAAAATCTTTACTGATGAAGGATTGGATCTGGACCGAGTTCTCTTCGGCCACGCCGATGACGGATTTAACGCTGATAACACCCCCGACCTTTGGCTAGCCGAGCAGGGCGGGCGCGTAGGTTTTGATACTTTCGGTTACGAAACCGAGCTGGAAGATCCGCCATTCTGGGCTCGTCCACGCCAGGAACGCCTAGATCACTTCATGCGTTTCATTAATGCTGGAAATATCGACAAGGTATTGGCCGGCGTCGACGCGAACTGCTCGCCACTGGGCTGGCCAGGCGTTAAAGGGCACACCGTGAACTACATCTTCGAGGACTTGATTCCTGACTTGCGCACCGCAGGGTTGGACCAGGATGCCATCGACAAGATCTTTGTGCACAACCCAGCCAGCTTCTACTCCATCACTAAATAGATCGTTAGATCACCACATACTTCCAGCAACGTGGCTGGGTCAAGAAAGAGAACTAATCATGAAGGCATCACAGCTTCAGAACCTGTCCGTGGCAATTATCGGTGGTGGCTACGGCGGAGCCACCGCGGCACTTGCGCTGGCAAATATCGGCATCAAAGACATCACCGTCTATGAACAGGCCACCCAGTTCGCTCAGGTGGGTGCAGCCATCGGTCTGCGCCCCACCAGTATGGATCTGTTCCGCCAGTGGGGTGTTTTTGACACCATCGACAAGGTCTCGGTACGTTCGAACCTTTTGAACATTCTCTCCGCGGACGGCAACGTGGTACTAGCCGAGGAGGAATGGCCGGGACTGAACGACTATGGACAGCTCACCCACTGCCATTTGATCCACCGCGCAGACTTCATCGATGCGCTGCTCGCAGTCCTGCCAGCAGGCACCATTAAGACCGGTCATCGCCTGGTGGATCTCGTGGACAACGGCGAAAATGCGACCCTCACCTTTGAAAACGGCGTAGTCGTCACCGCCGACCTGGTGATCGGTGCCGACGGCATCCGTTCGGTGGTCCGCAAGAAGCTATTCTCCGACGCAGAACCGGTATTTTCCGGCGAGCATGCCTACCGTGCGGTGCTCCCGACGGAAAAGTCGCTGGGCCTGGACCCGGACAACAATCCTCGTTTCTACATGGGACGCAATGGCACGGTGGTATACAACTTGCCGCTGCCTAACCGCCGGGAATTCTCCTATGACATCACCGCGAAGTCGGCAGATGGATCATGGGCTCCGGAGATTACTAACGAAGATCTGGTGCGAACCGTCGAAGGGTTTGATGAGCGTATCGTCGAGATTGCCCGGACCATCGATGTCTCCACGATGACGTGCCGTGCGGTCTTTGACATTGATCCGGTAGAAAACTGGCACACCAACTCCGTGACGCTGCTGGGCGATGCCGCACACGCCATGCTGCACCACCAGGGCCAGGGCGCTAACTCGGCCATTCAGGACGGCGGTGCTTTGGCCGATGCCCTGCTGGCAGCGCAAACCGTCGGCGAAGCGCTGACCGCGTTCCAAGAAGTCCGCAAACCAGTCACCGATGAGCTGCAGCGCATCTCCCGCGATGGCTGGCAGCCTGAGGAAGTCGAATCGGCTTTCCCAGGCCAGAAGTAAGCTCAGTCCAAGCAACGTAGAAGAGGTAGACCATGGCATTGCACCCACAGATTGCGCAGTTCATCGCCAACCTTCCGGCGGCAGATCACAGCCCGCTGGATCCGGTAGCCGCCCGCGCCGCAGAAGCAGCACACGTTCCGGCTTTAGCAGACCGACTGCCTTTACAGAAGGTCGAGGACCTGGTGGCGAGCACCGAAGCAGGTGAAGTTCCGGTTCGGATCTACACGCCGACCGAGGGGGACAGCTTTGGCATCGTAGTTTACCTACACGGCGGAGCGTTCTTCTCGGGCAGCCTGGACACCCACGATGCAACCGCTCGCTCGCTGGCTAAAGCTTCGGGTTTTAAGGTCGTTTCGGTGGGCTTCCGTTTGGCTCCGGAACATGCATTCCCCGCAGGACTGGAAGACAGCTATGCGGTAGTGAAGTGGGTTGCCGAACAGGGCGAGAAACTGCAGTGGGATGGCAAGAACCTCGCAGTTGCCGGTGACAGCTCCGGCGGCACCTTCACGGCGGCAATTAGCGCCATGGCCAAGGATGAAGGTTTCGACAAGATCAGTCATCAATTGCTCTTCTACCCTTCCTTGGATCTCGACTTTGACGAGTCACGTTATGCCTCGCTGCGCGAGAATGCGACCGGCTACGGTTTGGAGACGTGGATGTTCAAGCCGCATAATTCCTTCTACCTGGAGAACGGTGCAGATCCAGCAGACCCTCGGGTCTCACCGATCAAACGTGAGGATTTTTCCGGACTTCCAAAGACTCTGGTGATCACCGCAGAACATGATCCGCTGCGTGACGAAGGGGAGCTGTACGTTGAGCGCCTGGCGAAGGTCGGCGTAGACGCGCAGCTTGAACGTTTTGACGGTGCGAACCACGGCTTTGTGGTGAACTTCGCTTGGATTCCCGAATTTGCTCGCGTCTTCGAAACCGCTGGCAAATTCCTTTCCGAGGAATAGCAGAACTTCGGGTTCGCTACGGCTTAACTCCGGTAGTGAACCCGAAACCTATCTAGATGTTCGTTGGCATGGATAACGTTAGCCATGAAGTCCGGAAGGAAAATACTTGGTGATAGTAGCGTGCGTTGAACGAAGAGTGCATTGCCAATGCGCTGAGCGCGAAGAATAAGAACTGCAACGACCCAACAAGACCAGATTCACGTTAGGTTCTGACAAAACGTACTTTCTACGTAGATTTGTCGGTGAAATATCTGGGCTGATCCAGGGATCGAGTTTAACGCTCAGTACTGCGTCGCATAGAGTTAAAAGTTGCGGTTAACGAAGGGACGCACCATGGCCAAGAAACGCTCAATTTGGGCCCGTATTTTCGGGATCGGCAAAGCCAACGCCAACGCGGCACTGGACGCGCTCGAAGATCCACAGAAGATGCTGGACCAGCAGGTTCGCGATTACACCAACAACATTGCCCAGGCTGAGTCTGCGGTTGCACAGACCATCGGTAACCTGCGTATGGCAGAAGACGACCAAGCTAAGGCTATGGACGAAGTGAAGTCCTGGGGCGCTAAAGCCCTTGCCGCTTCGAACAAAGCCGAAGAATTCTCGGCTGCTGGCGATGCCAGCAATGCGCAGAAGTTCAACCAGCTGGCGACCGTGGCAATCCAGCGTCAGATGGCGGCGGAGACAAAGGTCAAGAACCTGGCTCCGAGCATAAGCTCGCAGCGTGAAGTTGTCGCAAAGCTTAAAGATGGTCTGAACACCATGGGTAAGAAGCGCATTGAATTGGTAGGCAAGCGTGATGAGCTTGTTGCCCGTGCGCGTAATGCCAAGACCCAGGGCCAGATGATGGAAACGCTCAAAGCCTTGGATATGAATGATCCAACCAGCGAGATCAGTCGTTTCGAAGACAAGATCCGTCAGGATGAGGCCAAGGTCCGTGGTGCCTCCGAGCTTGCCGCTTCCTCACTGGACTCGCAGTTCGCCGCCTTGGAGGATCTGGGTGAAGAAACTGAGATTGAAGCGCGACTGGCAGCGATGAAGGGCGAGCAGAACGTTCTGGATGAAGCCCCCAGCGCGCCGGCAATTGAAGCCGAAGCGCCAGCGGTCTCTGAAATCGAAGCCCGCTTGGCTGCGATGAAGAAGAACCAAGCTTAGGCAGCACAATAAAAACCGGCCTCGGTGAGAAGCGATTTCTGCTTCTCACCGAGGCCGGCTTTGTTTTCGTTCAAGGTGTTGAGCTACTTCTTTTCGTTCGTTGGCTCCGCACCAGCACGAAGGACCACATTGCCGGCCGAGACCTCGACCTGAACCTTGTGCTCGGATTTCTGGCTGACGCTCAGGCCGTTTTCAACGGCACCGGCGGAGACATCCTGGATCACGTTGTAGCTGGTATCCGGCAAGGTCAGCTGCAGCATGCCAGCGCTGACCTGTGCCTGAATATCCTTGGGCGCTGTACCCGTAAAGGCGCCATCGACTCGGCCGGCCGAAATATCGAAGGTCGCGATTTGTACGTTGGCCATGTCGATGTCGGTTTTGCCGGCCCCTAGCTCGACGAATAGTCCCTTGGCCGAGCCGGAAACATCCAGCGTGCCCCCGCTCATCTCCATGAGCAGATCGTTGAAGTTGCCGTCTGCGGAGAATTCACCGGCCGCCATCTGCAGCTCTGCATCGAGGTTGCCGTCATTGAGTGAGCTTGGCAGAGTCAGCGTGACGTCGTTTTCTTCCCAATCGCAACCAACGAAGCACCAGTCACCCCAATCATTTGGAGAGCGGACCAGCAACGTGCCAGCTTCGCGGCGAAGCGTCCATTCGCCGCTGCGGGCGCTGTCCACTTCCAAGGTTGCCTCGGGAATATCGGCGAAGAGAAGGTTAAATCGTCCGGCATCCACCTGCACATCCAAGGCCGTGACACCTTGGGCATTGGCGGTCTGTTCGCTGCTGCTGATGCCCAGGCTGTTCGAAGCCCGCCACGCGGAAGTTGCGATGACACCAAGGATGATTAGAGCGCCGAGGATTGCCAGCACAAGGGTCATGGAACTCTTCGAACCTGCAGGTGGTGGGTTTTGCGGTGAAACCGGTGCATTGATGGTGGGGGAGCTCATGGCTTTGTCCTGTCCGTGCTAGTGGTGCCCAGGGTTTGAATGTGGGCTAGGGCGGCGAGCACACGCCGGTTTCCTGTCCCGTCTGCCTCTAATCCAAGTTTCTGGAAGATGGAGGTGATGTATTTTTCAACGCTTGCCTCGGAAAGGAAAAGCAATCCAGCAATAGCCTGATTGGATTTACCCTCGGCCAGTGCAGTGAGCACACTGCGTTCCCGGTCAGTGAGGCGCTGCATCCGATCATCGTGATTTTTTCTGGTCAACAGCTGTGCCACCACCTCTTGATCTAGTACCGTTCCGCCGCCGGCGATCTGTTCCAACGACGCAATGAAGTCGGTGACATCAGCGACGCGGTCCTTGAGCAAATATCCAAGGCTTCCGGATTGCATCGAGATCAGCTCCGAAGCGTAGCGTTCCTCCACATATTGGGAGAGCACCAGCAATGGCAGCTGCGGATAGTTTTTACGTACTTGCAGCGCTGCCCGGATTCCCTCGTCGGTGTAGGTCGGCGGAAGCCGTACATCGAGGATTGCGATCTGCGGGAAGGTCTCTTCATCGGCCTGGGCCAAGAAGTCCATCAGCCCGCTGGTATCGGGTAAATCCGCGACCACCGGATGCCCGGAATGAGCCAGCAACCTGACCAATCCTTCGCGCAGCAAGACCGAGTCTTCACAGATTAGGACGCGCATGGGACGTTCACCTCCACCGCGGTGGGACCGCCTTGCGGGCTATCCAAGCGCAGCGTGCCACCGGCAGCCAGCACCCTGTTGGTGATTCCATCCAGCCCGCCGCCGGGCAGAACCTGTGCGCCACCCACGCCATTGTCTTCAATACGTGCCCACAGCCAGCGTTTGCCGGCATCCTCGCGTTCGCGCACGGTCACTCGACAATTTGCCGCACGTGAATGCTTGGTTGCGTTAGTCAACGCTTCCGCGATGGTGAAGTACACCGCCGATTCGGTGTCCCGTGGGTAGCGCCCGGTCAATTGCACATCAAGCTGAACCGGGATGTGGCTGCGGCCTGCCACTGCGGACAGTGCCGCATCCAGTCCGCGGTCATCGAGGACCGAGGCATAGATGCCGCGGGTGAGCTGGCGTAATTCCGTAATCGCCGACTTCGTCGAGGCATGGGCCTCGGCGATCAGTTCCTTGGCCTGCGCAGGATCCGTGTCGATTTGCTGATGTGCCAGACCCAAAGTCATGCCCACCGAAACCAGTCGAGGCTGTACCCCGTCGTGCAAGTCGCGTTCGATCCGGGTGCGTTCCACCTCGGCGGCACGCACCGCACCTTCACGCTGCACCGAACTGGTCCGGACGCGTTCGGTCATTTCGGATTCGCGGGCAATAGCGCCGATGATGGCGCAGGTGACGGCACGGTGCAGGAAAGCCAAGCCAATAATTGCAGCAACTCCAGCGATGGAGAAGAGGAACAGCCATGGTGCCTGCGCCGCCGGAACGAAGAGGTCAAAGGGACCGACCACCGTTTCGGTCTCGCTCAGCGGAGCGAAACCGACGATAGCGGTATGCACCGTCCACTGCAGAGCGCCGAGCATCAGCGAACCGAAGATGCAGGAGAGCACAAAACTGCCCAAGGCCGCCCACATGCGTCCGCTGGCCAGATTCCGCGCCAGCGACCGCAGGTATTCGCCGAATCCTTCGCGGCGCCGTGGACGCCATGAAAGGGCAGCAACGTTCAAATCGTAGAGGTTTGAAACACGCTGGATCTCAAACCAGGAGAGCCCAAACATTGCGTAGAGCAAACCGATGAGCAAAAGCAGGCCGAAACCCAAGAGGAAAATCAGGGCGGCGCCGGCAGCGAGCCAGCCGAGAAGGAACCAGCTAATCGCGGTGCCGATGGTACCCAGGACCGCTAATTGAAGAATCGTCGGGACGATCCGCAACGGAGGCCGGACGGAATTTTTGTCCGGAGCAAGCTTTGGTGTTGAAGTCATATCTCAACAGTATTCTGAGCCGACTTTTGGCAACACCAAGTGAGCCGGAGAAGAAAGGTAGGGAAAACCCGAATGCTTCGTCGTGACTATCGCAAAAGATGAGTGAAGCGGATGATAGTGCCATGGAACCTCAAACGCCGACTGCCCCGGAAGACACGGTGCACTGGGAAGTGCTACCGGTGACCGAGCAACGATTCGAACACTTCGCAACGGTAGTGAATCCCACGGGACGCGAAAAGCACTGTTGGTGTTTATCTCACCGTTTAGGCGCCAAGGACATCGAGAAGTTAGGTGCAGGAAACCGCGTCGACGCGATGCGTTCTTTAAGTGCCGAACCCATCGCACCTGGTGTTGTGGCCTATAAAGACGGTGTGCCGGTCGGCTGGTGCAGCATTAGCCCACGCGCGCAGATTCCGTTGCTGGAGCGTTCAAAGCTCATTCGAGCGGTGGATGACGTACCGGTGTGGAGCATTATCTGTGTGGTGGTGCGAAGCGGTTTCCGCCGGCAAGGAGTCACCACCCAAATGCTCGAAGGAGCGTTGGATTATGCCAAAGCGCTAGGAGCGCCGGCGGTCGAAGCCTACCCGGTGGACCCCGAAGGGCGCATGGATTTGACCATGGCTTTTGTGGGCACGCGCAAGATGTTTGAGGCCGTGAGCTTCGAGGTCATCGGTGTTACCGATGCGGTGGCCAGCCGAATGCCGCGTCTGGTGATGCGCAAAGAACTGTAGGATAGGCTACTCGGCGATCTGCGGATTCTCGATCAATGCTTTAACCCCGCGCGCTCCTTCTTTGTCGAGAGCCGAGGAGAAGTACGAGAAGATCGCCGTTTTCGCGGCCTTACCGGCGGCCACCGAATCCGATATGGCAATCGCTTCAAAGATCGCGCGGTCCAACGCCACGACCTTCTCCATTTCGCGTGATTCATTATCTGCATGGCTCATTTGCTCGTCCATCACGTTCAAGATGGCTCCGGATACCGCTTCACCACAGATCCGCAGAATCCCGTTGTGGCTCGCCTCCCACACCGCCGCGTGGAAATCCAGGTCTGCCCGGTTGAACGACTGTGAACCGCTGGAAGCTTCATCCTCCATCCGTTCGATAGCATCACGCATAGCAGCTAACTGCTCTTCGTTGTGCATCACCGCAGCTAATTGGCAGGCGGAGCTTTCCAAGACGATCCGAAACTGTACGAGTTCGGACAGGGACAGGGAGGCGACTCGGGCCATATTGGCGAAGGAACGCTCCAGAATATCCGAGGATATCGGCAGAACCACGGGTCCGCTGCGGCTTCCGGGCCGGGAGGCAATCAGCCCTTGGCTTTGCAGTACACGCAGTGCCTCGCGCACGGTGGGACGGCTGACGGAAAATTGCACCATCAATTCCCGCTCACTGGGCAGATGCTGGCCGGGCTCGATTTCTTTGGAAAGGATCGCCTCTTCAATCTGTTGCACCACGCGCTCATAGGTCAGAGTCGGCACGGCCGGGGTGAAGGTCAGCTTGCTCATGGGGCCATCCTTTGAACGAGGTGTGCGTTGTGGTCAAAGATAGCGCAGTTCGCGCACCCCCGCCGTGGGCACTAATATTACGATCACTGGTAAGACCAGAGAACCTAGTAGAAATATCAGCATATATGGTGTTGTATGGATCACATCACTCACATGGTTGATGACCCGATGGAGATCTCATGAGCGCGAAAAAAAATTACGTCCGCCTTGCCGCGGTAGCTGTGGCTGGTTCGCTGGCCCTCACCGCATGTTCGGCTGGTTCCGGAGGCGGAAGCACCGAAGGCGCGGAAGCAAAAACCGGAGTGACCCTCGCGCTCACCGGAGAACCCGTCAATCTCGACTTCACCACCACCGCCGGTGCCGCCATTCCGCAGGCGCTGATGTCCAACGTCTACGAAGGCCTGGTAGAGATTGACCAAGAAGGCCAGATCCAGCCACTGCTGGCCGAATCCTGGGAACTGAGCAACGCCAACAAGACCTACACCTTCAAGCTCCGCGATGGAGCAACCTTCTCCAACGGCGAAGCCTTCACCGCCGAAGACGTGAAGTTCAGTATCGAGCGGGCAAAATCCGATGCCTGGGTTTCCAGCCTGAAAAAGAAGATGGACATCGTCGAGTCCGTCAAGGTCAATTCCGATACCGAAGTGGCCATCACGCTGAAGAAGCCAAGCAACGCCTGGCTCTTCGACATGGGGACCTTGGTTGGAGCCATGTTTGATCCCAGCGGTGTGGAAGACCTCGCTAATAAGGCCATCGGCACCGGCCCGTACGCCATTGACGCGTGGAACCGCGGCCAATCCATAGACTTTGTCACCCGCGAGGACTACTGGGGCGAGAAACCCGCGGTTGACACCGCGACGCTGCGCTACTTCGCCGACGCGGTGGCCACTACCAACGCCCTGCAGTCCGGGGACGTAGACGTTGTGTACAACATGCAGTCTCCCGAGTTGCTTTCCAGTTTCGAATCGGATCCCAAGTACCAGGTGCTTGATGGGACCTCCAACGGTGAAATCATCTTGTCGATGAACAACAAGAAGGCACCGTTTGATGACAAACGAGTACGTCAGGCAGTGATGTACGCGATTGACCGGCAAGCGGTCATTGATACGGCATGGAACGGCTACGGCACAAAGGTCGGCGGACCGGTGCCGACCACGGACCCGTACTATGAGGACCTCAACGACGTGTACCCCTATGATCCTGCCAAGGCAAAATCCTTGCTGAAGGATGCCGGCGTGGAAAACCTGAACATCACCTTCACCGTTCCCACCCGGCCGTACGCCACAGCAGTCTCGGAAATCGTAGTTTCGCAGCTCGCAGAGGTTGGAATCAACGCAAAGATTGAATCCGCCGAATTCCCAGCCGTGTGGCTTGATGAGGTCTTCACCAAAAAGGACTACCAAATGTCGGTGGTGCTCGCCGTGGAAAGCCGCGACGTACTGGCCATGTTCAACAACCCGGATTACTACCTGGGTTATGACAATTCAAAGATCAAGGACCTCGCCGCACAGGCTGACGCCGCAGACGAGACGGGCTACGTCTCGGGGATGAAGAAGGTGGTCCGCACGATCGTTGACGACGCGGCCGCCGATACGCTGTTCATCTTCCCGAACATTGTGGTCGCCGACTCGAACGTCACCGGCATCCCGGCTAACTCGGTCACCGAGGCATTGGATCTGACAAACCTTGGTTGGAAGTAGTCCCACTAGCTAGCTAAGAGGGAGAAACCTTTTGGGCATCCGATTACTGATTAACCTCGTGAGATTTGTTGTCACCTACGTGATTGCTACGGTGGCGGTGTTCTTGTTCATGCGCGCTATCCCGGGAGACCCTGCACAGATCGCGTTGGGCGTGAACGCCACCCCGGAGCTGCTGGCAAAAACACGGGCCGAATTCGGTACCGACCGCCCATTAGTTGTGCAGTACTTCGATTGGGCGCTGGGACTTCCCTTCGGTGACTTCGGGACTTCCTACGTCACCAGGCAAGACATCAGCCCACTGATCATCGACAGGGTTCAAGTCAGCCTGATTCTGGTCATCTTGGCCATGATTGTCGCACTGGCTATCGCCATTCCTTTCGGTACCTATGCGGCGGTCAAGCATCGAAACCCCAGCGGGATTATCGTCAGTGGGATCAGCCAATTAGGTGTCGCCATCCCGAACTTCCTGGCCGGAATCTTGCTGGTAGTAGTTTTCGCCGTGGGTCTGGGCTGGCTCCCAGCCAATGGGTGGACCCCGCCGGGCAAAGATTTTGGCGACTTCGCCTCACGCGTTCTTCTTCCGGTGCTCGCCCTGGCCTCCGTGCAGGGGGCCATCCTCACCCGCTACGTCCGTTCGGCGGTGATGGAAGTAATGAGCGAGGACTACCTGCGCACCGCCAGATCCAAGGGCCTGGGCAAACTTGAATCACTGATCAAACACGGTCTGCGCAACGCCTCGATCCCCGTGCTGACCGTGACCAGCGTGCAGCTTGCGGCGCTGATCATCGGTGCGGTGGTCATTGAACGGGTCTTCGTAATCCCAGGGCTGGGATCCATGCTGCTCGACGCGGTGGGCAATCGCGACCTGCTCACCGTGCAGTCCGTGGTGATGGTACTGGTGGCAATCACGCTGATCATTAACCTGGTAGTGGATGTGCTGTACACCGTGCTGGATCCACGAATTCGAAAGGGTGCGTAATGGCCGAGGAACAGGTTCTAGCGGCAAGAACTCGCCGCAAGCTCTCACCTACGCTGATCATCGGCGCGATCTTGGTGGCCGCCGTAGTCCTGGCCGCGCTGGTCTCCTTCATCTGGACTCCGTATAACCCGGTGCAAGCGGTCCCCGCGGACCGGCTGCAGGGTTCAAGCGCCGCGCACCTGATGGGCACCGACCGGTACGGCCGCGATGTTTTCTCCGGGATACTCTACGGCGCACGCATTACCTTGCTGGTGGGGCTGGTGGCAGTGGGTATTGCCCTGCTTATTGGCACCCCCTTAGGAATTCTTGCCGGAATGCGCCGTGGGATCACCGAAGAAGTGACCATGCGCGGCGCCGACATCCTGCTAGCTTTCCCCGCCCTGCTGGTGGCCATCATGTTTGGCGCAGTCTTCGGGGCAAGTACGCTGACCGCGATGCTCGCTATCGGTATTGGTTCCATCCCCGGTTTCGCCCGCGTGGCACGCAGCGGAACCTTGCAGGTGATGAGCACCGAGTACATTATGGCGGCCAGAGCCTCCAGTCAGAGCTCCTGGCGTATCGCCCGGCGTCACGTGATGCCAAATATTATCGGCATGGTGGTGGTCCAATGTTCGGTGTCGTTCGCCATTGCGGTACTGGCCGAAGCGGCACTGTCATTCCTCGGACTAGGCACCCCGCCACCGGTGCCTTCCTGGGGGCGCATGCTTCAAGAATCCCAGCAGTTCCTTGGCACCTACCCGATGCTTGCCGTATGGCCGGGCTCTGCCATCGCGGTCGCGGTGCTTGGCTTCACACTGCTGGGCGATGGACTGCGCGACCGCTTTGACCCGAAACTGAACGGAGAACGCTGAGCATGGATACTTCGCACAACGCGGCGGGTCTGATTGAGGTCAAAAACCTGAGCATCACCACCAAAACGCGCACCCTGGTCAGCAACTTTAACCTGCGCATGCATCCCGGGGACCGAGTAGGGCTGATCGGAGAGTCCGGGTCGGGGAAGTCGATGACCGCCTCGGCGCTGATGGGCTTATTGCCTGAGGGCGTAAGCGCACAGGGATCCATTCACTTTGCCGGGCATGAGGGCAACCTTGTGGACGCTAGCGACAAACAATGGCAAAAAATCCGTGGAAAAGATATGACCATGGTCTTCCAGGAGCCGCTCACCGCGCTGAACCCGTTAATGAAGGTCGGACCGCAGGTCGCGGAAATCATGACCAGCCACAAGAGTGTACCGTCGAAGTCCGCCGCCCGGACCCGAGCCGTAGAAATGCTGGCATCGGTCAAACTTCCAGACCCGCAACGAGCTGCACGCGCCTACCCGCATCAGCTCTCCGGCGGGCAGCGTCAACGCGCGATGCTGGCTATGGCGCTGGCGAATAAACCGGGCCTGCTGCTTTGCGACGAGCCGACCACCGCGCTGGATGTCACCGTGCAACGACAAGTGCTGGACCTGATCTTAGAATCGGTGACCGAGCTGGGTACCGGGCTGCTCTTCATCACCCACGACTTGTCCGTCGTTGCCAACGTTTGCGACCGCGTACTGGTCATGAACAACGGTCAAGTAGTGGAAGAAGGCAGTACCGAAGAAGTCTTCACCAACCCGCAGCATCCCTACACCCGGGGACTTCTCGCAGCCTCGGATCTAAATGCCACCGATGAGCAGGGGCGGCTTTTCACCGTCGCCTCGGCCGCCGCCTATGTTCCGCCGACGACTAACGAGCTGGAGCCGCAAGCCGCGGCCCAACCCGTGCCTGTGCCCGAACAACTCACGGCGGGCGAACCCCGGTTCCCGTTGCCTTCCGAGGCCGAACCAGTCATCAGTGTGGAAGACCTGCATCGCAGCTACCCGGTAGCCCGCTCCACGCTTTTTGGAAAACCCTCCGAGGTTCACGCGTTGCGTGGAGTTTCTTTTGAGGTGGCCGCCGGGCAACGTTTTGGGGTGGTGGGTGAGTCCGGGTCGGGCAAATCCACGTTGCTACGCATTCTGGCAGGACTTGACCAGCCGACCTCGGGCAGTGTGAAAGTCGCCGGAAACCAAATTAGCGGTGCAAAAGAACGTGATCTGATCCAGCTGCGCCAGCAGCTGCAGATCGTTTTCCAAGACCCTATGGGTTCCCTTGATCCGCGCATGCGGGTCAGTGACATCATTGCCGAACCGCTGCTCGCGCCGGGACAAAAGATGGACAGTGCAAAACAGCGCAAACTGGTGGCGGAAATGCTGGGAGCCGTCGGTCTGCCGCAGGATGCAGCAGACCGCTTCCCCCACCAGTTCTCCGGCGGGCAACGCCAGCGCATCTCCATCGCACGCGCGTTGATCTGTGAACCGCGGGTATTGGTCGCCGACGAACCGGTCAGCGCGTTGGACGTGTCGGTCCGTGCTCAGGTGCTGAATCTGCTTTCGGATCTGGTCGATGACTATCAGCTGACCCTAGTTTTTGTCTCACATGATTTGGGTGTGGTGCGTCATCTGTGCGACAACGTGGTCGTGATGAACAACGGACAAATTGTGGAAAGCGGGAGTACCGGGCAAATCTACGACAATCCGCAGCATGACTACACCCGCACCTTGGTCAGCTCCTCGATGTCTTTGCGCAGCGAATTGTCCTTGCGCTGAAAATCATTGTCTACCGTGAAAGGTCCACCCATGTCTGAGCTTTCCGAACGCAGCACGGCCCTGCACCAACTGAGCGCCCGCGAGCTCAGTGCTGCGTACGCGGCCCAGGACCTTTCCCCGGTTGACGTTGCCGAAGCGGTCATTGAACGAATTCAAGAGCGCGAGCCGGTACTCAACGCGATGTATCGATTTGACCCGCAGGACATTTTGGAACAGGCGCGACTCAGCGAGAAACGCTGGGCCACCGGCACCGCGCGTGGGGCATTGGATGGGGTTCCAGCCACCGTGAAGGAAAATGTGGCCCGGGCGGGGATTCCGATGCCCTCGGGCACCGCCCTGCCCAACCCGAAGGTGCCCACATGCAACGCGCCGATCACCAACCGGATTCTCGAAGCCGGAGCCGTGATCCTTGGCTCCACCACGATGCCGGACTGGGGAATGCTGTCCTCCGGAGTTTCGAGCCTGCACGGAATTTCGCGTAACGCGTGGAACCCGGCATGGACCACCGGTGGTTCCAGCGCCGGTGCCGGTGCTGCCGCGGCGGCCGGGTACGGGCCGCTGCATGTGGGAACAGATATTGGCGGTTCCATTCGACTGCCTGGCGGCTGGCAGGGACTCGCCACGCTCAAACCGAGCGCCGGGCTCATCCCGTTGGATGTTCCCTACTTAGGCCGGGCTGCCGGACCCATGGGGCGCAGCGTGGATGACATCGCCTTGTTCATGACCATCCTCGCGCAACCCGATGTGCGCGATTACACCGCACGGCCCTACCCGACTCAAGATTGGCAGAGCACCATATCCTCAGTGTCCGGGCTGAACGTCGCGCTGCACACCGACGCGAACGCAGGCTCCACGGTGGAACCGGAAATACTGGCCGCGGTGCACAACGTTGCCGCACTCTTTGCCGATGCCGGGGCGAACGTAAAAACCCTAGACCCATTTATCACCCAGGAAATGCTCGACCGGCTCGATGGGTTCTGGCGCACCCGGTCCTGGGCGGACTACCGGGAACTATCTGCAGAAAACCAGGCCAAGGTCTTGGACTACATCGTGCGTTGGTGCACCATAGGATCCACCTTTGATAGCGCTGACACCATTAGGAACTTTGGCGCCATCGACCAGATGCAGCAGGCAACCATCGCAGCGACGGCAGAATTTGATCTGGTCATCTCCCCGGTCTCACCGATGTCAGCCTTCCCCGCAGAGCAGCCGATGCCGGTGGTGGACCCGCTAGCGACCATGAGCCACATTGCCTTCACCGTCCCCTACAACATGTCCGGCCAGCCGGCGGCCACGGTGAACTGCGGATTCACCAGTGATGGCAAACCGATCGGCGTGCAACTTTCCGGTCCGGTAGGTGCGGACGCCGCGGTACTGCGTGCCGCCCGCTGGTATGAAAACAACCGCCCGGCCAGCGCCAGCCCGTTGTGGAACACGCTGGACTAAGGGATGTCCGGTCTGCCAAAGGAAGCGAGCGCCGCCAGCGCCTCGCGTTGATCGGTGGATACCAGATGCCCGTAGTATTCAAAGAGGCTGCTGCGCGCCAAATGCTCGGCCAAATGGGCGTCCCGATCACGGATCGCAGTCAGCACTTCCTCATGGTGTTCGATGGTTCGCTGCATCAGCTCGTCGTCATCGCCGCTTTCCTCGATGCGCGCGGCGATCAGCTGCTCAATGGACTGGCGCACCGCCTCGGCGGACAGCTGCAACAGCGTATGCCCGCTGGCCTGCGCCACCACATCATGGAAATCCAGGTCGGCCTGGCTGAAGGCCGCGTGGCCTTGCAGCCTTGCCGCACGCATGCGCTCCAACGCCGCGTCCAGGTGCAGCAAATCCTGCGCGCTGCGCCGTGTGGCCGCTAGGGAATTCGCCGAAGACTCTAAGGTCATCCGGTAGATCAGCAGGTCTACCAGGCTGGACTCCGAGCTATGGGTCAGCCGGGCGATCAGCTTGCTCAGTGGCGCAGCGGTGGGGGAGAGCACCACCGCACCACGCGGGTCACCCGGACGTGAGGCGATCATGCCGTTGCTTTCAAGTACGCGCATGGCTTCGCGCACCGAGGAGCGGCCTACCCCGAATTGCGTCACCAGCTCGCGCTCGCCGGGCAGCCGATCACCGATTTTCAGCTCGCCGGTGAGCACCCGCGCCTCAACGTGGCTTACGATGGCTTCGAAGGCGCGCGGTTTCACCGGCGCCGGGGATGGTTGTGGCACGGTGCCACCTTATTCCGGTGGGTTGTAGCGGCCGTCGATGGCGGTCCACCCACCATCAACGGTCAACACCGAACCGGTGACAAAGCTCGAAGCCTGCGAGGCGAGGTACACGATGGCCCCGGCCATTTCCTCCGGTTTGGCCCAACGGCCCAACGCACTCTTGGTCGCATACGCGTTGTACCATTCTTTGTCTGCGCTGATTTGAGCGGTGAGCGGGGTTTCCACCACGCCCGGGGCGAATCACATTCACGCGCACCCCCTCGCGGGCCAAACTCGGCCGCCGCGGTGCGCGTCAATTGGACCAGTGCCGCCTTGGTCGCGGCATAAACGCTCTGTCCCGGCTCCACGACCGATGCTCGAATCGAGGCAATCCCGATGATGGAACCGCCGCCATTTTCTGCCAGACGCGGGGCAAAAGCCTGAATCAGCGCGAAGGAAGCCTTCAGATTCAGGTTCACCACCTGGTCAAATTCCTCCATCGTGTAATCCACGATCCGCTTGCGCACATTCATCGCCGCGGTGAATACCAGTGCCGCGATGTCCTTGAGCTCGCCGGCGGTGGCCTGCACTGCCTCAAAGTCCAGCACGTCCAATTCGATCACGCTCGAGTCGCCGGCCAGCAAATCAGCGGTGGCTTGGGCAGCGAAGACGTTGCGATCCGCCAGGATCACGTGGGCACCGTGCGCTGCCAGCGCCAGGGCGGCCTCGCGTCCGATCCCGCTGCCGGCGCCAATAACCAATACGCGGCGGCCGCCGAATCTAAAAAGTTGTGAGTAATCCATCGGTGCTTGCCTACTTTCAATACGCAGTTGCTAGGGCCTGATGATGGCCATACGGGTGACGGTGAATTCTTCCATGGCAAAACGTGGTCCCTCACGGCCGATCCCGGAATCCTTGACGCCGCCGTAAGGCATGATGTCGGAACGGAATCCGGGGATCTCGTTGACCACCACCCCGCCCACGTCGAGTTCTTCGATGGCTCGGAACGCGGTCTTCAAATTGGTACTGTAAATCGCAGCCTGCAACCCGTAACGTGAGTCGTTAACCAGTTCAAACGCGGTATCCAAGTCCGGGACGCGGTGCAGACAAATCACCGGTCCAAAGATCTCCTGGCACCACAGGTTCGCCTCGGTAGGCACCTGGCTGATCACCGTGGGCAGGATACTGGCCCCTTGCAGCGTGCCGCCGTGCAGAATCTGTGCACCGCAGTCCACCGCTTGATGAATCCAAGTCATAATGCGTTCGGTGGAGGCCGCATTAATCAGCGGTGCCACCCGGGTCTCCGGCGAACGCGGATCACCAACAATCACTTCGTCTAAACGCGCCAGCAGTTGCCGCTGGAATTCGTCGGCCACCTTGGCCTCCACGATGACGCGCTGCACCGAGATGCAGGCCTGCCCGTTGGCGTAGAACCCGCCGCGAATGACAGCGTCGACCGCGTCTTCGATCCGTGCATCGCCGGCCACGATGAAACCGGTATTTGAGCCGAGCTCCAGCACCGCCTTGCGCGGTGCGGCGTTCTTCGCAATCCGGTGCCCTACCGCCGCGGAACCGGTGAAGGAAACTACCGCCGCCCGCGGGTCGGCGACGAGGGTTTCTCCTACTTTGATCCCGCCGGTCACCAGCTGCACCGTCGCCGCACTGACTTCATGCTCGGTGAGTGCCTGTCGGATCAGGTGCACGGCCCACAAGGTCGTCAAGGGCGTGTTGGGTGCGGGTTTCAAGATAATCGGACAGCCAGCGGCGAGGGCCGGCGCCAATTTATGGCTAGCCAGAAGCAACGGATAATTAAACCCGGCGATGCCGACAATAATTCCTGCGGGTTTGCGCGTCCAATACCCGATCATGCCCTCACCTGAAGGCTGCAAATCCAGCGGAACCGTTTCACCGTGGCTGTGCGCCACCTCTTCGGCAGCCGCCGCCCAGGTGGTGAGCGTGCGGGCAACCTCCACGCGGCAGTCGACCAGCGGTTTGCCAGTTTCCAATACCAGCAGGTTTTCGAGTTCTTCGCGCACCGCGGTGAGTTTGCCGTGGACCGCCATGAGGATGGAACGGCGGGTGCCGGTACTGAGCCGGGCCGTGGGCTGGCGGACCTCTTGCGCCGCATCCAGCGCCTGAATCGCGTGCTGAACCGAACCTACCGGTGCGTGGCCGATTACCGAGGAATCATAAGGGAAAACGATCGGGTCACTGTGCTCGCAGGGCACCCAATGCTCGCCAATGGGCAAACCGTCCGGGTAACTCTTGACGTGAGCTGGCACCATTCCTGCTTTCGAGTCGACGTAAGCGAAAGTTCTACTGGTCTGACCAGTAGCTGTCCACAGCTAATCAGTGATCTGACGCACAGTCAATGGATTTCTCATAAAAGACTCGCCAAGTAGGCAAAACTCATGAATTCATTGACAAGTTCTGACCCAGCAGGAAAAGTATGGCTCACCTGCCGGCAGGGACTTAGCTTGTCGGTTCAGATGCCGAAGACATGCTGCGAGCAGCCAGCGTGGGGCAGCGGCTGGTCCCGGATACTTCGATGCACGACTAGTTCACAATGGAGAAGATCAATGGAAAGCGCCACAAAAACTTATAGCATCGCCATTATTCCCGGTGACGGGATTGGCCCCGAAGTCACCAGCGGTGCACTGACGGTACTGGCCGCTGCACAACGTACCTTCGGCTTTTCTTTGGAGTTCACCGACTACGACGCAGGCGCCCAACACTATCTGCGCACCGGTGAACTATTCAGCGCAGAGCTTGCACAGCAACTGCGCACCCACGACGCAATCCTTTTCGGCGCTATGGGAGATCCAGCCGTGGAACCTGGAATCTTAGAACGCGGCTTCATCCTCGCCATGCGGCAAGCCTTCGAACAAGCGGTCAACCTACGCCCGGTAAAACTCTATCCGGGGGTGGCCACACCCATCGCCGGACTCACCCCAGAACGCTGCGATCTGGTCATTGTGCGTGAAAATACCGAGGGCGCCTACGTGGGCCAGGGCTCCACCATCCACGCCAACACCGCCCACACGGTCGCCGTCCAAGAATCGGTGAATACCCGCCAGGGGATTACCCGAGTCGTGGAATACGCCTTCAAACTTGCCGCGGCCCGGCGCAAAAAACTTACCCTCTGCCACAAGAAAAACATCCTCATCGAAGCCGGCAAGCTCTGGCAAGAAGTGGTGGACCAGGTAGGGTCCCGGTACCCGGAGGTGCAGCGGGATTATGTGCACGTGGATGCGATGTGTTTCCATCTACCGGTATCTCCAGAACGATTCGACGTGGTGGTCACCGACAACCTCTTCGGAGACATCATCACCGACCTCGGAGCGGTGATCCAGGGCGGGTTGGGTGTTGCCGCCAGCGCCAACCTGAACCTGGACGGCAGTGCACCGAGCATGTTCGAAGCCATCCATGGTTCCGCTCCGGACATTGCCGGCAAGGGGTGGGCTAATCCGGTCGGTGCGATCCTTTCGGCCGCGATGCTGCTGGCACACCTCGGTGAAGACCAGGCAGCGTTGGCTATCGAAGCCGCCGCCGTCGAGGTGCTCCAAAAGCTCCCCGCGCTCGCCGGACCGGACATGTTGATGAGCACCAAGCAAATTGCGGACGCGGTGGCCGAACTGGTGACCGCAAATGTCCGGAAAATTGAAAGCCACTCGGTGATGGAGAATTTAGCTGCCGTGCGCTGAATCCTCGAAGCTGTCACCTGGCGGTGTCCCAGCGTTTGCCGGAACGCCATGCACCGGCCACCAGCATTGCGTAGCGTAACCATTCATGAGTCGGCTTTTTGTGGCAATCGGAGATTCCTTCACCGAGGGTGTGGGTGATTGGGAGCCACGGCTACCTAACGGGGTGCGCGGCTGGGCGGACCGAGTGGCTAAGCAGCTGTCGAAGGATGATCCGCAATGGCGTTACGCCAATCTGGGCATTCGCAGCCGACGGCTGGATCGGATTATCGAAGAACAGATCGAACCGGCGTTGGCGATGAAGCCGGATGTCATCAGCTTTTACGCCGGCGGCAACGATATTCTCGAATTCCGCAAAGACCTGGACAAGGTGCTCGCCGACTACCGCGCCGCGGTGGAGAAGCTCGCCGCTTCGGGGGCGCAAATCCTGCTGTTCACCGGTTTTGATATTCCCGTGCATCCGATGCTGGCACCCTTCAAACGGCGCAACTGGAAGTTTAATGACTGCGTGCGCGAACTTGCCGCGCAATATGGCGACACCGTGACGCTGGTGGACTACTGGCAGTGGGATGTTTACGCGGACCGGCGCATGTGGGATGTCGACAAGCTGCACATGAACCGTGCGGGGCACCGTTATATGGCCATCCGGATTCTGGAACTTCTAGGCGCAAACCACCAGCTGGTCTTTGAACCCTTCGCCGACGCCCGGCGCATCGGTTTCATTCAAGCCACCCGCCGGGATGTGGAGTGGCTGCGCCAATGGGTGCTTCCGATGTTTGGGCGCCGGCTGCGCGGGGTCACCCTGGGAGATGAGCTGGCGCCGCGGTGGCCGCAGCCTATTTATCCTGCTCAGGGCATGAAAAAACTGCATCGTAAACGAAATCGATCCACAATTGAAAACCTCACCCCGCCACCGGCACCATGATGCCAGCGGCGGGCCTGAGGAAAGCCGCGCTACGGAGTCGGATTTTCCATTGCTTCGGGGCTCATCCACGCGATTTCCCAGACGTGCCCGTCCGGGTCCTTCACGGCCGCCTGGTACATCCCGGGAAATGGTTCGTCCGCCGGACGGTAGACCCTGCCGCCGCCGGCGAGGGCGCGCGAGGCAAAATCATCGACCTCTTCGCGGGTCTCCGCGGACAGTGCGTTCAGGGCTTCGCGGTGCTTTGAACCCAGCGCAGGAACATCTCCATCCACCAGGAAACTGGCAAAGAACTCCTCACGGAGCACCATGATCAAGATGTTTTCGGCAACGACCCAAGAGGTTGCGTTCTCGTCCGAGAAGGTGGTGTTCTTCTCGTATCCCATGGCGGAGTAGAAGGCATCGGACTTGGCCAGATCGGCGGTAGGTAGGTTTACAAAGATCATCGTGCTCATGCTCATACCTCGGTAGCTGGTGGGCAGGGCGCGAACTACGCCCGAGACAAACTCTGCCCCAACACCGGCCCGTCGACAAGAGATTTTCACACCAAAATTTTCGCGGTTGAGCTGAACCAGGAAATGCGAATGCCCCAGCCCGCAAAACGCGGACTGGGGCACACCACCGTCAATTCATCGATGGCTGAGGGTATCGGTCAGAAAACTAGATCAGTGCCTTGGTGATTTCCAGCGGGATACGGTCACGGGTGTAGGTGATGTGGTCATAACCGTGCGGTTCAGGCTTGCCGTCTTCACCAATGTTGACGAATACGATCTTCTCAATGGTCAGGATCGATTCCTGGGTGAAGATGTTGCGAACTTCGGCGCGCAGGGTGACCGAGGTGCGGCCAAAGTCGATGGCGGTCAGGCCCATTTCAATCAGGTCGCCTTCCTTAGCGGAGGCGATGAAGTTGATTTCAGACATGAACTTGGTGACCACATGCTTGTTGCCAAGCTGGATGATCGAGTAGATGGCCGCCTCTTCGTCGATCCAGCGCAGCAGGCTGCCGCCGAACAGCGTGCCGTTTGCGTTGAGATCTTCGGGGCGGACCCATTTGCGTGTGTGAAAAGTGATTCCCTTAGCCATATCTAAAATGCTAGGTTAACTAGGCCTCTTTGCGCTGTTAGACTCTGCACATTGTCGGAGAGAACACAATTATTCTGGGTAAGAAATGATCGCTGCAAGACGCTCTCACTGTGTAATGATGCACTACTTGATGCCAAGTAGGAGCGCTATTGATAGTCTCAACATAGCGCAGAGAAAAACGTAAAAACATAAGTAGAAAGTGGGTGAACATGAACTATCCTTCGGACGGGAACGACACCATCCCTACCGATTTCGATGATGTGGTCCAGCAGGTATCTACCGGTTCGCTGGCACACCAGAAAATTGACGAGCTTCTACGCGAGGCACACGAGCGTTATTCGGATGTGGATGATGGATTGTTAGCCCACTACATCCCTATCCTTGGCCACGCTGACCCCGACCTTTTCGCCATCGCCATGTCCCACGTGGGCGGCTCGGTGCACGAGGTCGGAGACTGCCAGCACGAGTTTTCCATTCAGTCGATCGCCAAAATGTTTGTTTACGCGCTCGTAGTTCAAGAACACGGCCGAGAAGTTGTCCGTGAACGCATCGGCGTGAATAACACCGGCATGCCCTTTAACTCCGTGATGGCAGTCGAGCTGAATAACGGGCACCCGATGAACCCAATGGTCAACGCCGGTGCCATCGCCACCACCGAGATGATCCCGGGCCGCACCTCGGCTAAAAAATGGGAAAATGTCCGCTCCGGACTTTCCGCCTTCGCCGGTCGCCAACTGACGCTGGACGACGATGTGTATGCCTCGGAATCCGAGTCCAATGAACGAAATAAAGCCGTCGGCCGACTGCTCAAAAGCTACCGCCGCATCGAAGGCGATCCCTTGGCCGCGGTGGATGTCTACACCCGGCAATGCTCGCTGAACGTCACCGCCTATGATCTCGCGGTCATGGGTGCGACCCTCGCCGATGGCGGCGTCAATCCGGTGACCGGCCAGCGTGTAGTGGATGCGGATGTTTGCCGTGACACACTCGCCGCCGTAGCCACCAGCGGCCTCTACGAGCACTCGGGGGATTGGCTGTTCGAGATCGGGATCCCGGCAAAGTCAGGTGTCTCCGGTGGCATCGTTGCCATAGCTCCGGGTAAGGGCGCTATTGGCGCGTTCTCGCCACCCTTGGATATCGCGGGCAACTCGGTGAAAGCGCAGTTGGCGATCGGACATTTGTCGCGCGCCATGGGCCTGAACCTGTTTGCTTCGGCTCCGGAAAAGAGCCTGCTGGCGAAGGCCAGCAGGGGCTAGAGCCAGTTTCGGAGACCCTTCAGTGGGGTTATTTTTACCTAGCGACTTGGTCGTGCTCACGTGAGCACGACCAACTTTTTTGTGCTATGGCTAACCGTCTATTTTGCTGATCCAATCGGATAAATTTTTCTGACCACTTGCTTCGGAGTGTTATCAATCCAATAGATCATTTCTTCGACTATCTTCGAAATATCAGGTCAGAACGCACAATATTCTCAGTTTATGTGATTTACGCATACCCGTTCGGCACCTACGAATCTCGCAATTCAGAGATAGTTCATATTTATCTATCCTCGTGTTGAAAATATTACCCTTTCCGGTTTACTGGTAGAGAGACCTGCAGTGGGCTCGGCAAAGTGAGGACTAAAAATGAAGAAAACAACGAAGGCGACCATTGCGGCAGTCGCCGCCGGTGCATTGCTTATTGGCGGTGCCGGTACTCTCGCACTGTGGCAGGCCGAAGACAATGTCGATGCGGGAACGGTTACCACCGGTCACCTAGAACTGACCACCGACGGGGAAGGAGTTTGGACCGACGCAAGCCCGGATGCGGCAACCACGACGTTTGACCCTGTGACCGACAGCATTGTTCCGGGCGATACTGTCGAATTCAACCAGACGGTGACCATCGATGCTGAGGGTAAGAACATCCAGGGGGCACTGACTGTCGGCACCGTCGGTGCCGTTCCTGCGGATCTTGAAACCTATGTCACCATTGCGCTGGATGTTGATGCCTCGGCAGAAGGTATTACCGAAGCAGGCGGCGTACTTTCCTTCGCCGCCGCGGGTGTTTATGAGGTTCCCGTTTCGATCACTGTCACCTTCGACGAAGGTGCAGTTGGCACAACTCCCAACACCACCATGGACGAGCCTATCGATTTGACACAGCTGACCTTAACGCTGGATCAGATCCGTTCATAAGTCGCTCCGCAGCAGGTAATTGAATGCCTAAACAGCTGAAGTTTACTTTAGTCGCGGCCGTCGTCCTGGCGCTTTTTCTAGGAGCCCAAGGCACGGCCGCCGTTTGGCGCGCCGAAAGAAATATTGATGCGGGCACCATGAGAACGGGAAATCTGCTGCTTTTGGTGGGAGCCGAACCCAAAGAGGCAGCGAACTACGAATTCATTGAACTTGACGGCTCCAATTTAGTCCCCGGGCAGTATGTGCAAGCTCCATTGATGCTGAGCAACGGCGGGACTACCGACCTGCTCTACAACCTCGTGGGTGCTTCGGCGAAACCGGAAACGCCAACGGATGCCGATACCGCGCTGGCCGACTCCAGCATTTTGAGCATTTATGCTGGCATGACAGCGGTAGCTTGCGATGGTCGGCAGGCGCTCTCCGGACAGATGCTCTATAAAGGCACGGCCAATTCGACGGCCAAGTTTGCGGTGGCCCGTCCATTGCTGAGCGAAAATGGGGACGCTAGCAAGGAGAACCTCTGCGTAAGACTGTCGATCCCGTCGAATGCTCCGCAAGCTGCTTCTGGAGGTTCGCTCAAATTGGTGCTGAACTTTGTGGGGCAGCAACAATGAGTGCACGCAGTCGGGCAGAGCTTCGAATTGAACGCGAGAAGACTGGCGTGCTGTGGTGGGTAGGGCAAACCATCTCGTGGCTGGCGCTTTTTGTCGTTCTCGCATTGATTGCCATTATGGTCCTCATTCCACGGTTAGGCGGCGCGACCGCCTATACCGTACTTACCGGCTCGATGAGGCCGGACTATCAGCCCGGTTCGTTAGTTGTGGTGCGTCCGGTTGATCTGAATGAAATTCAGGTGGGCGATGTGGTCACCTATCAACTTGTTTCAGGCGAACCAGAAGTTGTGACGCATCGTGTTGTCGGGGTGGGAAATACGCTTGGCGGTGAACAGCGATTTGCCCTTCGGGGTGATGCAAACAATACGAATGACGCACCAGTTGTTCCCGAACAAATTAGAGGAAAACTCTGGTACGCGGTGCCGCTGTTAGGATTCGTAAACTCTGCAATTAGCGGTCAGCAACGTACGTGGCTGATTTGGCTCGCTGTGGGTGGACTGCTTTGCTACTCAGCTGTAATGCTTGCCGGTGCGTGGCATGACAACCGGCGCAAGGTGGAAAAATGAGCACTCGACGAATCTTTGCGTGGCTGTTCGCCGGCATCGCGCCGATGTTTTTTCTCGTCTTCACCCACGCGTCGGCGCAGGCAACAACGGCCTCGACAGTCGGCAACCAACTGAGCTACAGTACCGACGGGGAAAATTACACCCATACCCCTTCGCCCATCTTTACCAATGTTGAAAAAATCATCCCCGGTGAAAGCTTAAGCCGTTCCTTGTGGGTGCGTAATGATCTTTCAAAGTCCGTAGAAATCACAGTGCACACGAACACCCTCGAAGGTGCCAACGATTTACGGGCGGAAGCTTCGCCTAAGGGAATCATTTCACTGTCTGCTGGCGAGACGACCACCGTTGTAATCCGTGCGTGGCTGCCGGAAGTCGCAGGAAATGCCACCCAGAACATCAGCTCGGAGAACATCAGCATCCGCGTACGGGCAAGCGAGAAGGATCCGTTAGGCGAGGAACCCGATGAAGAATCGGCACCTCCAGTAGAAAATCCAGACTCTCAACCTCCTCAAGATCAAGACCAGCTGGGCGACACCGGATTTTTCCCTCGGTTCCTGCCGTTGGCAATCGGGGCACTAATCACCGGCGGAATACTCTTTGCCCTGAGCCGGCGAAATAGACAAACCATTCTGAATACTGAAGGAGATTCCCGATGAGCCGGCGTGGAATGCAGATTAAGGCGATGCTTACCTTGGGAATCCTTGTGGGATTTGGTGCTGTTTCGACCCTTGCCGCCTGGACGGGAACTGCCACAGCGACCTCCAGCATCAGTTCTGCCACGGTATCACTCGGTGTTGGTGCCACAGCCTCAACTGCTACGACGGCCAGTTACACAGTGCCAATAACGGGTGCCGGATGGTATCCGGGAATGAGCCAGGCCGCCGTCGTAGTTGTGAAAAATACCAGTTCAATTGCCGTCCCTTATTCCATTGCAGGAAGCGTCGCAGAAACTGGTGCCGGCACATTGGGAAATGCCCTGAACGTGGCTGTGAAAACAGGCGGTGGAGTTACGGGGACAGCGCCGAATGTGACCTGCACAGGTACCTCAGCTGTCACCAAAACGGCAGGTAGCGCGTTCCCTGCAGCAGTGGTACGGCCGACTTTGGCTCCAGGGGCCTCTGAAACACTTTGCGTGCAGTATGGGCTTCCGTCCACTGCAGCTAATGCATTGCAAGGGAATGCGACGTCCGTTAAGTTAAACTTCACCGCAACGGTGGGTTCCTGAAATGCGACTGCAGAAATCGCGTACACCTAGTGGCAAAAGCGCGCGTGGATGGCAGGGCTGGATGCTCAATGTGGGCGCCATGCTTGGTTCGATTTGCTTACTCATGGCACTTTTGACTCTATTCTTTGGGATCAAGCCGTTGATTTTTGTCTCAGGGTCTATGGGGCCACAGATTCCGATGGGCTCCTTAGGGATGGCGGTGTCTACTCCTGTCAGCGAGATCAGCCCAGGCCACATCGTTTCCGTGACTACTTCAGATAGCACCCGGGTCACCCACAGAGTTGTTGAGAATACTTTAGAAGGGCTCCTCCTCAAAGGCGACGCAAACCCTGTCGCTGACTTGGAATTGTATCAAGTCGATCGAGCCGATCGGCTCTTCTTCAGCATTCCGAATCTGGGATACGTCATTAGCTGGCTCAACCGGCCTTGGGTCTTTTTCGCAAGTGGGCTGCTGTGTGCTTACGTCCTATATGTGGCTTTTGTTAGACGTAATCCGCAAAATTGCGACGATGAGGACAACCAAGACAAAGGCGCTGGTCAGTTGGGAAGGCTTCGGGTAAATGCGGGCTCTTCGCGTCGTGCTTTCCGTCGGATCTCCAAGGTTCTTTCGGTACGCTCGATGGCTGTGTTGATGGCAATGTTGATAGCGGTTCAGTTGGGTACTGCATCAAAAATTGAAACGACAAAAGCTGCTTTTGCCGGAAGTGCCACGGCAACATCGAGTCCATTAGCAGCTGCAACGATCCCCTCAGTTCCTGGTCCACTAAAGTGCGAAACAACCGGTGGTTTACTCGGCGCAGCGACGAGAGCGGAAGTCACTTGGTCAGCGCCCGCGCTGCCACGCGGAGCAAGATATGCAGTCCGGGTCCTGTTATCCTCAGGGCAAATAACTTACATCAACGTTGACGCGGGTACCAATATCGTCGTTTTTCGGCCGGGTCTAAATTTGCTGGGGCTGCTACAAGGTCAACAAACTTTCCAGGTCAAAGTTCTCGTAGCTTTAACTACAGACGGGTTGGCAGTCGCAGCGAACGGAAGCAATATTGGCTGGGTCTCCCCAGTTGGCGGCGCCCCGGCGACATCTGTGCACTACAACCCGGGGGTACTGTTGCTGAATAACTTCTCTTGCGTGTAGGTACAGGCCACCGTTCTGCACCTCGGCCGTTGTTTCTAGCTGTTCGATCCTGCCAGAATCATGTCTTGGCCCCAACGAAAAGTGTCCGGCGCCCCGTTTTTGCTTTCCAAACCCGCTTTCAGAGATTCGCTGAAAGGACCGCTCAGCTCTGCATCTACTTCCCATAAGTCCTTTGATGCGGCCTCGTTCAAGGCTGTGCCGATGACGAACGAATCGATAAACGTGGTAGCGCGCAGGCGTTCGGCTGGATCAAATCCCGCGGCAGCAAATGCTTCAGTTGGGGCGTCATAGATACGCAAGGTTGTTCGGTCGTGAAACCTCATAGCTAGTCAGCAGGGTGACGAGCAGCGAGTCCTGTACATAAGAGTGCCAGTCCGCAATAGCGATGATGCGAACAGTTGGCTGCCAATCTTGGCTTTTGTATTCCGGAGGCTTGACGGCGGACATAGCCCTTCCTCGCACGAGCTCAATAATTTCATTCTTCTAATCAACGTGGTGGTAGAGCGAAGAAGCGCTAGCCGAAAGCGTTTTAGCCTGTCGCGGAATGGTGAATTCACCTTGCTTATCGACTTAGGCTAATGCAAAATTCGCGATGGATTAGCAACTCAGTTTGGGTGAAGACGTCCAGGCCGACAAAAGTGTCCATGGTCGTGTTGATCATTACTAGTGCTCTTTTGATCTAGTTTGTGTTCAAGGTCGACTAACCGTCAGTGGCAAAGTCTTACATCCACGTTATGACAGGCAGCCATTTTCTGGCGCCGCGCCCCTAACCAGTACCCACCATGCTGCCATGTCAAGCTCGGTGGCAACTATCCTGCCAGCAAGTACCAGACCTGCCAAGATCTATTGGAGGTATTGGGCACGTATGCCATAAATCGCTCCGTAGACAGGGAAACCGGAAGGCAGGTCGGGCTAGGTCAGAGAATGAAAGTGATGTGTCGTTCTAATAGGACATGTCCTGCACGTGGCCGGGTATGCATGATCCTGCCACTAATACCTCGCGACCGGAAGCAGGCAATGATCTCGTATGACGGTCGTTGCTCAGTTGACCGGCGGAGACTGCGAGCCCGCGGAATGCGCATTCTGAAGTCGTATCCGGGTGTACTAACGTAAGGAGCAAAGACGCGCTTGCGCTTGGCGCGGGAACTGGAAGGCAAAACACTGTTGGAAACGCTACAACTCGGGGCATTGCTCGGGCTCAGCGCTGCAGTATTCGTTGGCGCTTCCACCCAAAGAATCTCCGGCATGGGGTTCGCTCTGGTCTCCTCACCGTTCCTCGTGATGGTCCTGGGACCCTTCCACGGGGTCATGGTGGTCAATTTCCTTGGCGCCTGTAGTAGCTTTCTGATTCTGATTCAGGTCTTCCGCGACGTTGAGTATAAGAAGATTCTGCTGATGCTGATACCTGCGGTAGTCATGACGATTCCTGGTGCATGGGTGGCTTCCAAACTTGGCGGACCGTGGCTTTCTGTCGGTATCGCGGCGATGGTTATTCTTGCGCTGCTCTCAAGCTTCATGGTGCGCAATCTGCGCGCCGCACAGAGCAAGGAGCTTGCCATTGGTGCCGGCGCAGTCTCCGGATTTATGTCCGTCACCGCCGGGGTTTCTGGGCCCGCAATTGCCGGTTACGCGGTAGCTAGCCGCTGGCCACAGGCGAAGTTCGCAATTTCCGTTCAGTTGTATTTCTTCGTGCTTGCCATCGCTTCACTGCTGGCCAAGGGCGGGATGCCTGAGCTCCATTGGACGCAGTGGACCGGATGTCTTGTGGCGATGGTTCTCGGAATTCTTCTGGGTAACTATCTTGCACCCAAGATTCCAGACAAATTCAGTAGGGCCTTTGTCATCATCGTTGCGTTCTCTGGTGCCATAACTTTGATGATCAATGGGCTAACCCAAGCGTTGGCCTAAGCCAACGTTGGATAAATATCTACCAATGAGACAATTAGAAGTGTGCGGACCGAAGCGAACATTGAAACCCAAGGTAAACCGGCCACAGAACTCGAGATTGAGCGGCAGGCCTTGTGGGCCGGGTTTTTCTGTTCCATCCTAGGATTAGTTGTCGGCTTCATCCTCTTTGTGGGTAACCGGCCAGGTTTGTCTGGTGGCCTCTCCGTCGGTGCGGTGGCTGCCACCACCGGTGGCATCTGCGCAGCGCTAGTCAGTGTCATCGCTTTTCGACGGCTGCTCATCTCGCGCGAACCGTGGCTCCGACGGATCCCTAAGTGGCGACAGATCGTGACAATGCTAGGCCTGCTGATGGTTCACGCGGCGAGCACCATCATGATTTTGATGGTTGCTTTTCACCTGATGCAGCAGGCATTTTTTGGATTACATGTTGACGTGGTTGCAGGTGCACTGCTTGTCAGCGGTGCCACCGGCTTGAGTGCATACCTGTGTCTGGTGGCCACAGCACGCACGAATGCCCAGACACTATCGGTCATCCTGGGAATCTTCATGGCTTCGGGTGTAGTTATTAGCATGCTGCTGGCAGAAGACCGCGGCTGGTGGCAGTCGATGTTCTCCTCGCTAGGAACGTACGACGCGGGCATCGGATCTTTCTGGACCTTCAACACCACGCTGGTTATTTCGGGGCTCGTGCTGGCAGCATTTACCGAATTCATAACCCGTGACCTAGCCAGGCTCGCCCGCACTTACCGATGCCGCCCGGGTTTTGAGAAGTACCGAATTTCTAAGTTCGTCCGCCCACGCCCGAGTATCGTTCGTTGGTGTCTGCTCGCGGTAGCACTAGGTGTCATCTTGATCGGTGTCGTCCCGGTTAACGTTGCTCCCGAGGTGCATGGCGCGTTTGTGCAGCTGGCGGCGGTGGGCCTGGTGGTGCTTTTAATCAGCACCGTGGTTTTGCTTCCGGGATACCCCGTGGTCTTCCACCTCATGTCGCTGACGGCGCTCGGTGCCTTGTGGCTTGCGTTCTTGCTTTGGCAGGAATGGAACTACTACAACCTCACCGGCTTTGAACTTGCCGTCGTGGCAATTATCTTCACGTGGATTTCGGTGTTTATCCGAACTACCTCGGCGCTAATCCACGACAAGAAGCAACAGCTGCGCAAGGAAAAACGTGCGCGTCGACGTGAACAACGCGAGCAAATTACAACAGGCACGGAAACCTCCGGTGCATCTTCCGAACCATCTTTTGGGCCTCAGAAAATCCGTCGTAATGGGGAGGACGTAGGTTTCCAAACTCGGTAGCCTAGAAATATGTTGATCTCCGAGATGCTGTATCTACTGCTCACCAAGGACGACGGACAACCGGAAACGGTGATGAGCTCCTATAAATACGGGATGAACTCGGCCATCATTGCCGACCTGATCTTGGCAGGGCGAATCGGGCTCACCGATGACCCGAATCCACGAATCACCATCGTTGGCGCTGGACCAATCGCAGACCCTGTCTTAGAACACTCGCTGGAAAAGCTCGAAGGCAAAGACGGGATAAATCTCGATTCTGCCGTAGCGATCAACGGGCTATGCAATATTCGTCTGGTCACCGACTCGCTAGCCAAACAGGGGCTTGTCGAATATGGCGAGCGAGGTATTATTGGGCTTAGGCAAGGCGCCCGTCCGCGTGCTCAATGGGCAGCTGGAACGTCAATTCCGTACCGGGTTGAGTTTGGTACTTCAGGGACAGCGTGAGGCCGCAACCCATGAGGCGACGCTGCTTTCCATCATTCATGGCATGGGTGTGTTGCAGCGGGTGCTGGCCGAAGAAATCGAGCCCCTCGGTGTGCAGCGCGCTCAAGCACGAATTAAGGAAGTCGCCACCGATTCCCGAGCAGGCGATGCGGTCCGCAAAGCGGTCGCAACCATGAACGAGGCCGTCGCAACGAACACCATCCTGCCCGGCGCTAGCTAAAACACCGCCACTTAGGCAGGTTGCTCAACCAGTCCTGCATGCATCACTACGTCGACGGTTGCTTGATAGTGATTTCGCAATAAGTGGCCCAGCTTTTCGGCGTCACGAGCCAGCGCCGCGTCAAGAATATCTGCGTGCTCTTGTTCGACGTCGCGGGCCACGGCTGCCTGAGATGGCGCGGCCCAGCGCCGGTAGAGCTCGGTGAAGTTCGCCAGATCGCCGGAGAGCTTGAGCATCGGCTGGCATTCGCAGGGTGCTAGGAGCTGGTGGTGGAATTCGCGGTGCGCCTGGGACCACTGCGGGTTCACTCGATCTGGTTCCTCGGGTAGCCGCCGCGGGGTGCGCGATAACTTATGGTGTATCGCGATCAGTGAGGATTCCCAACTGACGGTTCCGCGCTCGGTGGCAAGCTTCGCGGCCAGGGCTTCGGTGACACACCGCAATTCGGTGATATCGGCCAGCTCGCCCAGATTCAGGTCCGGGACAAAAAATCCACGGTTCGGCCGAATGGTGACCAAGTTTTCACCGGCAAGGCGGGTCAAAGACTCACGGATCACCGTGGTGCTGGTGCTGAATTGTTCGGCCAAAGTGGTGGGCTGCAAGCGATCCCCAGGGGACCAAAACCCGTCCAGAATGGTCCGGCGAATTCCCTCTAGCGAATGCGTTGATGCTTTTGCCATGCTGGCCTCCTCAGTATTTGCCGAACCTTTGTGAATGGCAATCAAAATAATCATATTATGCCCGCGTGCTCAGATAATTGAGCGACTGGGCTAACTTGTAAATAACTGACAGTTTCAGCCGACCCTTTACGCAGGCCTACCGCCCGCTTAGGCTCAAGTAATGTCAGTGATGCTGCGTACTATCCAGACCGCCGTGCCCGATACGATCCTCAAACAAGACGAGGTCCGTGATGTCTTCGCAGTGCAACCTGGACTAACCCGACTGGGCCAACGGCTGATCACCACCTCCTTTGATTCGTCAGCGATTAATACCCGCTATAGCTGTGTTGAGGACTTCGATACGCTCAACCCACCTGCGAATCCGCTGTTCTACGATGCGCGCACCCAACAGCTTCATTCGCCGAGCACCGCGACGAGAAACAACGAATATGTGGCTCACGCACCGGGACTATTTATTGCTGCGGCACGCAAAGCGCTAGCCGCCTGCCCGGAGATAGCTCCCGACGAAATCACCCACGTGATTACGGTGTCCTGCACGGGCTTTTACAACCCCGGCCCGGACTACCAAATTGTGCGTGCACTGGGTTTACGCCCCAATACGGTTCGCCACCACCTAGGCTTCATGGGCTGCTATGCAGCGTTTCCCGCACTACGCGCTGCCCGGGATTTCTGTCTGGCCGATCCGCAAGCGACGGTATTAGTGGTGTGCGCCGAGCTATGCACCCTGCATGTGCGCAGTTCCAACGATCCGGACACCATTATGGGTTCTGCGCTCTTTGCCGACGGCGCCGCAGCGGCCCTCGTTACTCAGCGTGGCAACGGGGGACTGGATATGGACGCCTTTGAAACCGTGCTGACCCCGGTGGGCGAGGAAGCGATGGCTTGGAACATCGGCGATGAAGGCTTCGAGATGGTGCTTGGCACCTACGTCCCGCATATTATCGATGACCACATCAGCGGCGCACTGGAACCACTCTTTGCCAAAGACGCCACGCCAGCACTAGAGGTTTCACAGATCACACACTGGGGGATCCACCCCGGTGGCCGGGCGATCCTGGATCGGGTGCAGAACCGGCTGGGACTGAGCGAGGTCCAGCTGGAACCTGCCCGCAGAATCCTCTCCGACTACGGCAACATGTCCAGTGCCACGGTGTTATTTGTGCTCAAAGAAATTATGGAGAATCCAGCGGCTAAGCCCGGAGAACGAGTCTGCGCCATGGGCTTTCGGTCCAGGACTCACCGTGGAAACCGGGCTGTTCACCCTCCGCCCGGAGGTCTGATGTTTGAACTCGCCCGCGCCAAGGACGCCGTCGAAGAAATGGACAGGCCCGACTGCGACCCGGCACTTCTGCGCCGAACCTACGCACAGTTTCCCCTGGTTAACCGGGTGGTGGCAGGGTGGGGCAGACTTTACGCCGAGCTCATGGTGAATCAGCTGCCCACCAACCGGCCCGCCACCTTGCTGGATATCGGCTGCGGTGGCGGGGATATCTCCATCATGCTGGCCAAACGAGCGTTGGCCGACGGAATCAACCTCAAAGTTCTGGGAATCGACCCCGATGAACGAGCCTTTCAGTATGCGCGCGATGCCGGGCAGAGGTCTGGATTACCCGCAAGCCGTCTCGAATTCCGCCAGAGTGACAGCAGCCAGCTGGCAGCGCAGCAGGCCCAGTTTGATGTGGTCATCTCCAACCACCTGCTCCACCATCTCGATGAGCAACAATTTTCCGGGCTGCTGGAGGACTCGCAGCGGCTGGCCACCGGCCGGGTAGTGCACGCGGATATCCGCCGCTCACGGATCGCTGCGGTGCTCTTCGGTGCGGCAACACTGCCGCTGGCAACCAGTTCCTTCATCCGGCGTGACGGACTGCTCTCCATCAGACGCAGTTCCACCTCAGTCGAATTGGCCCGGCGTGTGCCCGCCGGGTGGCGGGTAGAAGAACGCCGCCCCTTCCGAAACCTGTTGCTTTGGGAACCGGCCGATGCAGTCTGACATCGCGATCATTGGCGCGGGGCCGGTGGGTTTGACCCTCGCCATCTTGCTGATTAAACGTGGCCATCGGGTGCAAGTTTTCGAAAAACGCCAGGAGATCGCAGAGCATTCGCGGGCAATCGGCCTGCATCCGCCGGCGCTTGAAGTATTGCACGAAGCCGGAATTGCGCAACAGCTGACGCACCAAGGACTGCAGATCCGCAAGGGCGTGGGAGTCTTCACGCGAGGCCAGCGCGCGGCTCTGGGCTTTGCGCGCATTCCCGGCGACTACCCGTATGTCCTGGCACTGCCGCAACGCCAAACCCAGCTGCTCTTGCGCGAGCGGCTGGCCGAGCTGGCACCACAGGCACTTCAGCTAGGTTGCCGCTTCCAACATGTGCTGGGGCAGGGCACCGACAGTGTGCACTTCACCGTGCAGCACAGCAACGCAGAGCCCCAGGTTCATGGTGCCCGGTGGCTGATTGGCGCCGACGGGGTGGATTCGGCAGTACGCCGTGCCTTAGCGGTACCGTGGCGCGGCAGAGCATTGCCCGACGCCTACCGCATGGGTGATTATCCCGATGCCAGTGGATTGGGTGAGACCGCGGTGCTCTACCTGCACCCAAGCGGGATTGTCGAATCCTTTCCGCTGCCCGGTGAGCAACGCCGCTGGGTGGCACACCGAGATCGAAGCCAAAGCTTGTCGTTGGAAGAACTCGTCCACCGGCGCACCGGCCACCGGTTAGCTCAACACTCACGCACCATGCACAGCGACTTCACGACAGCACAGTTTGCGGTGCCGAATATGGTCCACGGCCGAACCATCCTCATCGGCGACGCCGCCCACCAGATCAGCCCCATTGGTGGTCAAGGCCTCGCGCTGGGACTCCTCGATGCAGGAGCGCTTGCCGGGGTGCTGAATTCCGGGTGTTCCAGGCATAAATTAGCTGACTTTGAACAAACCCGGTTATCCGCCGCACGGCTTGCTTCCCGCCGGGCGCACCTGAATATGATGCTCGGCCGGCCGATGGCCCAATGGCTCAGCGGCCCGCGCGACGCGGTGTTCTCACGGATTCTAGCGAACCAGGAAGTGCATGATTCGGTAGCAAGAATTTTCACCATGACCGATCGCACGATGCGTGCCCAAACTCACCGCCAACATCCAGTAGATACGTGAAACAATAGGTAGCAATGACTTCCAGCGATCCCACCACACTTTCCGCCGTTGAACGCAAGGCCCTGCGCACCGAGCAGGCCGCCGCGCAACGTGCCCAGCAACTGCGTATTTCCAAGTCCCGAGCCCAGGCCGAAGGCCGCGCTCAGGTCGTTCCGACGGCCGAAGGCTGGAAGCAGGAGATGGGCGCCGATGGCCGCCCCGAGCTGCAGTTCGCCACCAAGCGCCGCGTCTCCCAGCCGCCAACGCACTTGGCTGATCTTTCCCTGGCCGAGCGCCAGGCCAAGCTGAAGGAACTGGGCCTGCCCGCCTTCCGCGCCAAGCAGCTGTCGACGCACTACTTCACGCACTACACCACCGACCCGGAGAAGATGAGCGATCTTCCCAAGGAGCGCCGCGCGGAACTAGCCGAGGCAATGTTCCCGAAGCTGCTTACCGAGGTGAAGCGCCTGGAGACCGACGATGGCAAGACCATCAAGTTCCTCTGGCGCCTGTTCGACGGTTCGCTCATTGAGTCCGTGCTCATGCGCTACCCGGGCCGTATCACCCTGTGCATCTCTTCGCAGTGCGGTTGCGGTATGAACTGCCCATTCTGCGCCACCGGCCAGGCCGGGTTGACCCGCAACATGTCCACCGCCGAAATTCTGGATCAGATCGTCCAGGCTAACCGCGTGATCGCCGAGGGCGGTCTGGGCGGGCAGAAGCACCCCGATGAGCGCGTGGGCAACATCGTGTTCATGGGTATGGGCGAGCCGCTGGCCAACTACAAACGCGTGATGAACGCCGTGCACCGCATGGTCGCCGACGTCCCTGAAGGCCTGGGCATGAGCGCGCGTGGCATCACCATCTCCACCGTGGGCCTGGTTCCTGCCATCCGCAAGCTGGCCGAGGAAAACGTCCCGGTGACCTTCGCCTTGTCGCTGCACGCACCGGATGACGAGCTGCGCGATGAACTGATCCCGGTCAACTCAAAATGGAAGGTCGACGAGGCACTGGACGCCGCGTTTGACTACTACGTGAAGACCGGACGCCGCGTCTCCATTGAATACGCGCTGATCAAGGACATGAACGACCACGAGTGGCGTGCAGAAATGCTCGCGAAGAAGCTCAACGCCCGTGGCCGCGGCTGGGTGCACGTGAACCCGATTCCGCTGAACCCGGTACCGGGCTCGGTCTGGACCCGAAGCGAGAAGGACATCACCAGCAAGTTTGTGCGCCGGCTGGATAGCCTGGGCGTGCCGACCACCTTGCGCGATACCCGCGGTAAGGAAATCGACGGCGCCTGCGGACAGCTCGCGGCCGACGAAGACTAATCTTTGGTCAGCAAGGGCCCTGCCACACGTGGAAGCGTGAGGCAGGGCCCTTGGCATATGTGGCGGCTAAACATGCTTGACGGGTATGGTTCACATATGGCCGTTTCAGACCCGCTTTTTCTCGACAAGACCAACCCCGAGCTGTGGAACTCCATTGGGAAGTTCTCCGCTCAAGTTGCCAAATCCTACCGCGCAGCAGGGGTCAGTGACCGCACTGCCGAGCTGATCAACTTGCGCGTTTCGCAGATCAACGGCTGCGCCTACTGTTTGGACCTGCACACCCGCAAGGCGCTGGCGGCCGGCGAAACAATGCAGCGCATCGTCTTGCTCAGCACCTGGGATGAATGCGGAGGGCACTTCGACGAATTTGAATGTGCGGCCCTAGCGATCGCCGAGGCCACCACCGACCTGCCCTGCCCCGAGGAACGCATCGCCGCAGTTGCCTCGGCGCGGCTGCTGCTCAACGATGAACAGGTAGCAGCGATCCAATGGATCGCGGTGGCAATGAACGCGTTCAATCGCATCTCCATCCTTTCGCGCCACCCGGTGAAGGAAAAAGAACTAGGCCAAGGAACGGCTAAATGAAAGTCTCAACCCGTGGCCAGGTACCGCCCTTTGAGGTCATGCAGATCGTCGATACGGTAGCCACCATGCGTGCCGCCGGCCACGACGTGATCTCCCTGTGCGTCGGTGAGCCGGGCGGGGGCGCCCCGGCCGCCGTCAACGAGCTTGCCGCAAAACTCCACGCCGAGCAGGCAGACTTCGGATACACCTCAACCATTGGATTAGAACCCACGCGGCAGGCCCTGTCCGATCATTACCGGCTGACCTACGGTATTCAGATTCCGGCGGAAAACTTCGTGATGACCGCAGGGTCCTCCGGCGCATTTCAGCTGGCATTTCTTGCGGCGTTCGACCAGGGGGACATCGTCGCGCTGGCTCGCCCCGGGTACCCGGCTTATGCCAATATTCTGCAAGCCCTGGGACTGAACGTCGTAGATCTGCCTACCGGTCCCGCGCAGCGTTTTCAGCCGACCGTCGAGCTTCTGGAAGCGGCGAAAAAGAAACACGGTCGCCTCGACGGACTGGTGATCGCCTCCCCGAACAACCCCACCGGCACCATGCTCAGCGCCGAAGAACTCGAAACCTTGGCTACCTGGTGCCAGACCAACGGGGTGCGGCTGATTAGCGACGAAATTTACCACGGCATCGAGTTTGTCCCGGAGCGCAAGGGCCACACCTCCTGGGAGTACTCGCGCTCCAGTATTGTGGTGTCTTCGTTCTCCAAATACTGGGGGATGACCGGCTGGCGTCTGGGCTGGATGATCGTCCCGGATGACATGCTGGCAGTGGTCGACGGATTGGCCTCGAACCTGGCACTGTGTGCCCCAGCGCCAGCACAACGAGCGGTGCTCGCAGCATTCGAACCAGACAGTCTCCACGAAGCAGAAGGACGCGTGCGCGAGTTTGCGCGCACCCGCGAACTGGTACTGGGCAGTCTGGACAAGCTCGGAATTATTGCGGCCGCCCCGGCTGACGGCGCGTTTTATCTCTACGGAAAACTCTCGCCGCAGGTACTTGCCCAGTTCGGTTCGGCTTCGGCTTTTTGTGCCGCGGTCTTGGAAGAAGCGCAGGTGGCGCTCACCCCGGGTGGTGATTTTGACCCGTTCGAGGGGAACCTGTTTATCCGGTTATCCTTCGCCGCCGGCTATCACCGTGTGGCCGAAGCACTGGACCGAGTCGAAGAATTCCTGAAAAAGAATATGTAGCGCCACGCGGTTATGCACAGTTCGACGAGGCAGCTAACCGCTTACCGGCCTAGGGGTTGAAGCTGAGATGAATCACTGATCATCTGCCAGCTAGGAGCCCTGAGATGAGCGACTTACCGCTTCCCGTCGACCACGAATGTCTTGCCTGCTATATGTACCGCGTGGCCGGGCAGTCGCCGTGCGGCGGATCCCTGCGCGTACTCAAGGAGTACCGCGATCACAGCGCACCGCGGGCCACCGCCTTAGAACGTAAAATTCGCTTGCTGGGCGGTTACTGCGACTGCGAGGTGCTCATGAACGCGTTGCGTCCTGCAGGCACCGAAGCGATCAGAGCGATAGACCGCGGAGATGATTTAATCTGCAAAGGAGTACGCCGCGGCTGTATTCAACCCTGCGAACAGTGGATGATACGCCGCGGCGTGCAATGGGCCGGCGGACAATTCCGCGGCCGGAGTGCTTAAAACTCTTAGTCCTCGATCACGTGTGACTGGGTGTTCTTCTTTTTCTTGCTTGCCATGCTGGCCTTGAGCAATTCGATCAGGATCGGAATGATCGAGATGAAGACGATCAGGATGAAGATGATGTCGATATTGTCTTTGATCCAGGTGAACTGACCCAGCCAGAAGCCCAGCAAGGTCACGCCGACGCCCCACAGCAAGGCGCCGATGAGGTTGTAGGCGACAAACGTCTTATGGTTCATCTTGGCCACGCCAGCGATTACCGGCACGAAGGTGCGCACCACTGGGACGAAGCGTGCGAGGATGACCGCGCGGCCACCGAACTTCTCAAAGAACCCGTGTGCTCGCTCCACGTTCGCCTGCGAGAAGAACCGGGAGTCTGGCTTTTTGAAGATCGCCGGACCCGTCTTCTTACCAATCATGTAGCCGGTCTGATCACCGGCAAAGGCGCAGACAAAGATTGACAGGGCAAATAGCCACAGCGGGACGTGAATCGTTCCGGCCGCGATGAGCATGCCCACGGTAAAGAGCATGGAATCGCCTGGCAGGAAGAACCCGACAAGTAGCCCGGTCTCCGCGAAAACGATGCCGCAGACTAACAGGACGACCCATGGGCCTAAGGCCGGGTCGTTAAGGAAGACAACAGGATTCAGCCAGTCGGGCAGGAACGCTGCTCCGAGGGTTGGCGTCCCGAACTGCGTCATGAGCGAGAGGAAAGAAGTTTGATCTAGCACGCTCAAAGCCTACGGTAAATCGCTGTGAGTTTCCCGGAGAGCTGACCGTATTCCTCCTCCACCCGCGCACACTATTTCCATGCCGGGGAACGGAATTCAGGCCATTGACCGGCACAGATCTTAGCAATGCGTGCACCCAGCGGATCGGACACAATTCGCCGGCGGTGCATCACAAGTTGCCAAGGTCACAGCCTCTGCGCAGTTTCAAGTCATCTGGTTCTCAAGCTCCCACAGCTACGCACCTGCAGGGCAGCACCGCCATGACAACGGTCATGGTCATGACATGACTTTCTGTTCTTCCCCGCGTGAGGCATCGCGCGAAGACTATAGGTATGCAAACGCTGATTAGAACCGAAGCAGTTTCGCTGACCGGGTTGACCAAGACCTTCTCCACGCCGCGCACTAAGGTCCAGGCGGTCAAAGGAATCGACCTGCAAATCCCCACCGGGCAAATAGTGGCTTTTTTGGGGCCCAACGGTGCCGGGAAAACGACCACCATTGACATGATCCTTGGGCTGACCCAGCCGACCGCCGGTGCAGCGAAAATCCTCGGCCTGGACCCTCCCCAGGCGGTTTCCTCCGGACGCGTCTCGGCCGTCCTGCAAACCGGAGGCTTACTGCGGGATATGACGGTGAAGGAAACCGTGACGGTCATTGCCTCGATGCACGGTAAGCCTGATCGCATCAATGAGGTCATGGAACGAACGGGCCTGACCCGGATCGCCAAACGGCGTGTGGGCAAGTGCTCCGGCGGTGAACAGCAACGCATCAAATTTGCGTTGGCCTTACTGCCCGATCCGGATGTGCTGATCCTCGATGAGCCGACGGCCGGCATGGACGTGATGGCGCGCCGCGAATTCTGGTCCACGATGCGATCCGAAGCCACCCAAGGGCGCACCGTCATTTTCGCCACGCACTACCTCGAAGAAGCCCAGAACTTCGCCGAACGCACCATCTTGATGAGCCAAGGGAAAATCGTGGCCGACGGCGCCACCGCCGAATTACGTCAGCTCATATCTGGCCGCACGCTCAGTGCGTCCTTCCCCTCAGAAGATCAGGGGGAACAGGCGGCAACATTTGATCAGTCGGTGCAGATCACCGAACGCAATGGCTCACGTTTCGCATTCCAATGCCAAAACTCGGACCGCTTTGCCGCCGCACTGCTGGGCGAATACCAAGCCTATGATCTGGAAATTTCCTCCCCGAGCCTGGAAGACGCCTTCATCCAGCTGACCAAGGACGCCTCATGATGACCACATACATCCGGGTAGAGTTCACCCGGCACTTCCGCGATGGCTACAACCTCATTTTCGCGTTGCTGCTCCCGGCAGCCATGTACATTTTGTTCGGCAACATTCCCAGCTACACCGCCTTGGATTTGGGCGCCGGCAACGTGAAGTTCTACTTAATGATTTCCATGGCCGCCTACGGCGCAGCAGTCAGTACCGTGGCGATCGCCGGTACCGTCGCAACCGAGACGATGCAGGGCTGGGGCCGGCAAATAGCGCTGACCAAAATGCCACCGGCGGTGTTCGTCGGCAGCAAGATGATTGTCGCGGCAACCGTCGCCGGCATTTCCGCGGCCATAGTCTTCACCTTGGGCGCCGCCACCGGAGCGCAAGTGAACGAACCATGGATCTGGGGTGCCAGCTACCTGATCGTCTTGCTCGGTGCGATGATTTTCGCCTGTTACGGCATCGGGGTGGGGATGGTCTTCAAATCGGAGTCGGCCCTCGGCCTGGCCTCCGGGCTGATGGTGTTCTTCGCCTTCTTCGGAAATGTATTCATGCCCCTGGAAGGCGGCATGCTGGATGCCGCCCGTTTCACCCCGATGTTCGGCTACGTCGCGTTGGCACGCTACCCGCTGCTCAAGGATATGCCCGCGGGAGTGGAGATGGCGCCGGATCCATTGTGGATGCCAACGGCTAACCTTGTAGCATGGGCAATCATTTTCGCGCTCTTCGCGGTAGTAGCAACCAGGAAAGCCAAGGCGCGCCAGTGAAGCTCAACGCACCAGGCACCAATCAAGCCCCAGAAGAACCTTGCGACTTCGGGGATGAACAGAAGTTCTGGGACCGCTGGGGCTGGATGGTGGCCGGAGTATGGATCATCTTCCTGGTTTTCCCCATACTTGACCTGCTCGTCGATGACTATCCGCTGCCCACCAGAGTTATTGGGTTGAGCTTGGTGGTGGTGTTCGCAGCCATTTACCTTCGGGCTTATGCGAAGTATTCGTGGATCGTCGGCCAAGGCGGAACCGAGCAACGCCGAGCGCACGTGTATTTTCTGATGCTGTGCGCCATCATCGTCATCGGCGTCCCGGTGACCGGTTTAACCGTCATGGGGCTGTTCCCGTTCATCACCTCCTATGCCGCGTTCCTGCTGACCAAGAAGTGGACCATCACCACCTATGCCGCGGTGCTGGTGGCCTGCTTTGCGCTGCCGGCGTTCTTCGGGAAATTCACGGACGTGATTTTCCTGATTGGCTTGAACATTGTCTTGATGGTGGTGTACGCCATTACCGTCGCCGCCATCACCCGTTCCTCTGATGCCGAGCGGATCCGGGCAGATTTTCTTGTGGTGGCCGAGCAGGAACGCGTGGCCAGAGACGTTCACGACGGCATCGGGCACTCGTTGACGGCGCTGAATTTGAAAGCGCAATTGGCGTTGCGGCTCATGGATGAAAAGCAGTACCAGCAGGCTCGGGGCGAACTGGTGCAACTCAGTGAGCTGGCGGTCGATGCCCTGGATTCGGTGCGCACCACCGTCCAAGGTCTTAACCGCCAAGACCTGGAGATTGAACTGGCCGAGCTGCAGCATGCGTGCAACGACAACAACCTCGAATTCACGGTAGCCGGAACCGCCGAGCAGATCCCATTGCAGTATCGCTCGCACGTGGCGTGGATCCTGCGCGAAGCGGTGACCAACGTGCTGCGTCACGCCCACGCGAGCACGGTGGTGCTGCATATCGAACCGGGCCAAGTGAGTATCGACGATGACGGGGACGGCTGCCAAGCAAATCGCCCCGGTCATGGCATCAGAGGAATGCAGGAACGTGCCCGGCAGTTCGGCGCCAACTGTACAGTGGGTTCATCACGGCTGGGCGGAACCAGCGTGCAAGTAGTCTTTGACGCCAAGGAGGCCCGGTGATTCGCGTACTCATCGCCGATGACCAGCACCTGGTCCGCGGAGCTTTGGCTGCCCTGCTGAATCTGGAAACAGACATCACAGTGGTCGCCGAGTGCGCGGACGGTGATGAAGTGGCCCCCGCCTTGGATACCCAGCCCGCAGATATCGCGCTGCTCGATGTGCAGATGCCGCGCCAGGACGGATTATCTACCGCCGCCGAACTGAAAACCAGCCACCCGGGGGTTAAAGTGCTGATTCTTACCACCTTTGACCGGCCAGGTTATTTCCGCCAGGCCTTCGAAGCGGGAGCCCACGGATTCCTCGTCAAGGATTCGCCGCCCGCGGAGTTGATCGCCGCTATCCGCAGGGTCTACTTGGGGGATAAAGTGGTCGATCCGCAGCGCGCCATGCTCAGCGTAGAAACACGGAATAATCCGCTGACCGAGCGGGAAAGAGAAATTCTGGGCTTCGCAGCCACCGGTGCCCCGGTGTCGAAGATTGCCTCCACGGTCCACCTGAGTGCCGGAACCGTGCGCAATCATCTGTCTAACGCGATCGGCAAAACCAATACGGCCAACCGGATTGAGGCTGCACGTTATGCCCGCGAGGTGGGCTGGATCTAACGCGTCGCGAAGTGCGTGATCAAACCGATGACCCACACCGAGGTGGCAAGCAGTACGCACCCGAATTCGACGAGAATGCCCAACCCCATGGCCTTGAGCGTCGCCCACGAGGAGGCCAAGGCGCCGGCAAATTTACGGTGCCGTGCGGCTTCGCCGATAAACAGTCCCAGCGCAAAACCTATAAACAAACCCACCACTGGGATGATAAACGCCCCGGCGATTGCACCGATCAGCCCCCAGAAGATCGAGCCCTTAGGGATCTGATGTTGCTTGAGTTTGCGCCCGGTCAGCACCGCGGAGGCGGACCAACCCAGGGCGGCGATCAGCATACCGAGCCCCGCCGCCCACCAGGAGGCTCCCGAGCCAAGCAGCCAACCCCAGCCCAAGAGGGTCACAATGGTCAGCAGCGATCCGGGAAGTACCGGGATGATCGTGCCCAAGGCGGAAACGACCAGCAGCAATCCGGCGATAACGGTGTAAATAATCTGTGCATCCACACCCTTAGTGTGGCACGGTGAAGTCAAGAATAACTTTTGGGCACGAGCAAAATCTTGAGGTGTTTGATGAGTCAGCAGCAACGCGGCAGCATCGGTGTGCAGATCACTAACCACGTAGCCACGGTAACCCTGGATAACCCCACCCAGTACAACGCGCTGACCAAGGACATGTGTCTGGAGCTGGTCGGTGCATTTTCCGGATTATCCGTTGACCCCCAGGTGCGCACGATCCTCGTCACCGGCGCCGGGGCAGACTTCAGCGCGGGCATCGCCATTGACCAAATGGATCTGGTGCTCTTTGACGAGCCGGTGGACGGCGAACTGGTCAACCATTTTGACCTGGTGGATCGGGCGATCACCGGCTGTCCCAAGCCGACCATCGCGGTGGTGCGTGGAAACTGTTTTGGTGGGGCCTGGCAGCTCGCTTCGGCCTGCGATATCCAGTTGGCGGCGGATACGACCCGCTTGGCGATCACCCCGGCCAAGGTCGGACTGGTTTTTCCGCGTCCGGGCGTGGAGCGTTTGGTGCAAACCGTGGGACAAAGCCGCGCAAAGTACCTGCTATTTAGCGGCGCAGAGATCTCCATGGAGCAGGCTTCGGCCTGGGGCCTGTTTACGCAGGTGGTTCCCAAGGAAAAACTCGAAAGCCAGCTGGCGACGCTGATCTTCCAAATGGCCGCAAATTCCGCGTTCTCCATTGTGCACACCAAGGAAGCCATCACCCTGAGTACCGCGAGCACCCCGGACTCGTTGTTCGACTCCTACTGGGCGCAGCTCTGGGAGCGCAATGCACGCAGCGAAGACTTGGCCGAGGGCCGTGCTGCCTTCGCTGCGAAACGTCGCCCAGAATTTAACTGGGGCTCATCAGGGAACTAAAAGCACCAGCTACGCGCCGTGCTTTGCCACCAGTTCACGCTTGAGAATCTTCCCGCTGGGACCCAGCGGGAATTCGCTGACGATCTCGATATGCCGAGGATACTTGTACGCTGCGATTTGCTTGCTGATCCAGGCGCCGATACTTTCTTCCGTCAGCGTTGAACCGGGTTCTAAGGTGATCGACGCGGCTATTTCCTGGCCATGCAGCTCGTGCGGGATCCCGTAGACCGCGGCGTTGGAGATTTCTGGATGCCCGACCAGTACCTCTTCCACCTCGCGCGGGTACACGTTGTAGCCGTTGCGCAGAATCATGTCCTTGGTGCGGTCCATAATGCGCAGATACCCGTCTTCGTCTTTGGTGCCAAGGTCCCCGGTGCGGAACCAGCCGTCCACCACTGCCTCGGAGGTCGCTTCCGGACGGTTCAGGTACCCGGAGAAGAGATTGTGCCCACGGATCACCAGCTCGCCGAGCTCCCCGGTAGGCAGCAAACGGATTTCTTGCGGGTACCCCGGATCGGCGATCTCTACGTCCACACCCCAGACCGCGGTGCCGATGGTCCCAGGCCGAGGCGCCCGTCCCATCTGATTAAAGGCGGCCACCGGCGAGGTTTCGGTCAGCCCGTAGCCTTCATGGATCGGCGCACCGAAGCGGTCTTGGAAGGCGGTGAGTATCGCCACCGGCAGCGCGGCCCCGCCGGAGACCGCATAACGAAGCTTTGTGGGTTTATCAGCCCGCGTCTTTCCCGCTTCCAGCAGCGCAACATACATCGTTGGCACACCGAAAAAGATGTCGATGTTTTCGTCGAGCACCAGATCCAGCGCGCCTTTCGCGGTGAATTTCGGCAGCAGCACGATCTCGGCTCCCGCCCGCATCCCGGTGTTGAGCACCGCGGTCTGCCCAAAGGTATGGAACAGCGGCAGCCCGCCAAAAATCTTGTCGCCCACTCGCATATCGATGGTGTCCAGCAGCATCGTGCTGGTTTGTTCCACCAGCGCCAGGTGCGTGCCCAACGCACCCTTGGGTGTTCCGGTGGTGCCTGAGGTGTAAAGGATTGTGGCAATATTTTCGGGGTGCTGCGGAACGTAGGTGGTGATCGCGGTGGCTTTGGCCGCCCGATCTTCGAGCCGGTCGGTCTCCAGCTCCTCCGGGGCTAAGACGCTGAGCAGCTGGACTCCGGCAAGCCCCGCAGCGGCGGCGCCTTCACCCAGCAGAGGAGCGGCGCAGACGAGCATCTTCGCCGACGCATCGTCGAGCACATAGGCGATTTCTTGCTTTTTCAGCAACGCGTGCACCGGGACCACTATGGCACCCAGGGAGAGGATTGCGTAGTAAACGCGCGCAAAATCGGTGACGTTGGGAATGAGCACCGCCACTCGATCTTCCGCTCCGATGCCCGCATCGCGCAGCGCACCGGCATAGGCGCGCGTTTCATCCCACAGCTGACCGTAGCTGGTGCTCTGGCCATTGACGGTGATGGCGTTCAAATCACGATGGCGCACGGCGCTTTCGGCCAACAGCGCAGCCACGGACATGGTCAGGTTTGAGTTCGAACGAATCACTGGGGCTCCTAAAGCACGAACAACACATCTCTAGTGAAGTGGATCACGTTATCAGCGTACTGAAACTTTGTTCCAAATCAAGGTACTGAGTATCATTATTTAGCTCTCGGCGCATTGAATACCCCGCAGGACAGACTTAGACTCAGCCTGTCATCACTAATCAACTCGCAAACCAAGGGGACAAAATGTCCATACCCGATTTTCCGCCGGGCGCACCGTGCTGGATCGATCTGCTCACCAGAGATCTCGATGCCGCCAAATCCTTCTACTCCCAGCTCTTCGGGTGGAGCTACGAGGTGGGCGACGAGGAAAAATACGGTGGATACCTGACCGCGACCAAGGATGGGCGCACCGTCGCGGGCCTGATGGGCAACGATCCGGACAATGATTACCCAGATGTCTGGAGCACCTATCTGCGCGCAGATGACATCGAAGAGCTCGCCGACAAGGCCGAATTCCATGGCGGGCAGGTCTACCTGCCACCGGTCGAAGTTCCCGAGCAGGGGAAGATGGCGATGATCGGAGATCCCTCGGGCCTGGGGGTGGGGCTCTGGCAGTTCGCCGGGCACACCGGCTACCAGAGCCAGGGTGAACCGGGCACCCCCGCATGGCATGAACTGCATACCAGAAAGTTTGACAGCTCGACGAAGTTCTACCGCCAAGCACTTGGCTGGGAGCTAGAGGTGCTCAGCGATAACGATCAGTTCCGCTACCAAACGCTCGGCTCCGGTGAGCAGGCGCGGGCCGGAATTATGGACATCTCGCACTTTGACGATCCAAGTTTGGCTGGCTGGAAGGTCTACTTCAACGTGGCCGACGTGGACCAGGCGGTAGCCACGGCGGTTGCCTCCGGAGGCACCGAAATCAGCGCGGCGATGGATTCGGACTTTGGCCGGGTGGCTGTCATCGCCGATCCCACCGGCGCCGAGTTCTACGTCATCGCAGCGAACGACTAGGGGAGCAGGGCCGTGCAAGCCAGCTGATTTCCCGCACCGCTCAACGCCTAAACCCTCCGGTAACTACAAGTCAGCACGGCGCTAGGCGGTATGCTCGAAATCATGCAACAGCGAATACTTGGACGCACCGATAAAACCGTTTCCGTCATTGGCCTAGGCACCTGGCAGCTGGGCGCCGACTGGGGTGAGGTGGATGAGGTCGCCGCTTTTGCGGTGCTCGACGCCGCCTACGCCGCGGGCGTCAGCTTCTTCGACACCGCCGATGTGTACGGCGACGGACGCAGCGAGGCGCTAATCGGCCGCTGGCTGAAAGCCAACCCGCAGGCGCATCTCACCGTGGCCACCAAGATGGGCCGCCGTGTGGAGCAGGTTCCCGAGGCCTACAACCTGGACGCCTTCCGCGCCTGGAACGATCGTTCGCGCACCAACTTGGGTGTGGACACACTGGATTTGGTGCAGCTGCACTGCCCGCCCACCGCGGTGTACTCCACCGACGCCGTGTATGACGCGCTGGATACCATGGTTCAGGAGGGCCGGATGCGCAGCTACGGCGTCTCGGTGGAAACCGTGGACGAGGCGCTGGCCGCGATCGCCCGCCCGAATATCGCCACCGTGCAGATCATCATCAACGCTTTTAGGCACAAGCCGCTGGAAGAAGTTCTGCCCGCAGCCCGCGCGGCCGGGGTGGGCATCATCGCCCGCGTACCGCTGGCCAGCGGCCTGCTGACCAACCGCTACACGCTGCACACCGCATTTGCCGATAACGATCACCGCAACTTCAACCGCGACGGTTCCGCCTTCGACGTGGGAGAGACCTTCTCCGGCGTGGATTATGCCACCGGCGTGGAGGCGGCCGGGGACTTCGCACGGCTGGCCGCCGCCGAGGCCCCCGAGTCAACCAGCGCCCAAGTGGCACTGGCCTGGCTGGCCGCCCAGGACGGCATCAGCTCCATCATCCCCGGGGCACGCAACGCCGAGCAGGCACGGGCTAATGCCGCCGCCGGGTCGCTGCAAATTTCGGGCGGCTTTAACGCATCGGTGCGCGAGCTCTATGACACGAAGCTGCGCGCCGCCATCCACCCGCGCTGGTAGCCGGCCCGGGTGCGTGCTAGCTGGGCGGGCCGATGCGGATGGCCGCGCCCAGTTGCACCGGAGCCGCCGGGCGGTGCTGACCGCGCTCGGCCACGTATTCCAGCTGCGTGTCGACCGCGCCGGGGGCGTTGACGAAGGAGCGGAAGCGGCGCAGCTTCTGCGGGTCCGCCAAGGTGGCAGCCCATTCGTCCTGATAGTTGCCCACATGGGTTTCCATGGCGGCCTCAAGTTCCGCACCCAGACCCAACGAGTCAGCAACCACCACCGCGCGCACGTGCTCGATGCCTCCATCCAGGTCCGCCATCCAGTGGGCGGTGCGCTGCAGCTTGTCGGCGGTGCGGATGTAATACATCAGGTAGCGGTCGATGTAGCGGTCGATGTAGCGGATCAGCGTCGTATCGTCGATGCCGCCGGCCAGCAGCTGCCCGTGGGCCGGGTTCGCCCCGCCGTTGCCTCCCACATACAGGTTCCAGCCCTCGGCGGTGGCGATCACCCCGACGTCTTTGGCGCGCGCCTCCGCGCATTCGCGGGCGCAGCCCGAGACCCCCATCTTGAACTTGTGCGGGGCACGCAGTCCGCGGTAGCGCAGCTCCATTTGGATGGCCATGGCCACCGAGTCCAGCATCCCGTAGCGGCACCAGGAGGAACCCACACAGGTTTTTACGTTGCGCAGCGACTTGCCGTAGGCCTGGCCGGACTCAAAACCGGCGTCCACCAATTCCTTCCAGATTTCTGGCAGCTGCTCCAGGCGGGCGCCGAACATGTCGATGCGCAGCCCGCCGGTCAGCTTGATGTACAGATTGTACTTGGCCGCGACGGCGGCGATCACGCCGAGCTTCTCTGGGGTGATCTCCCCGCCCGGGATGCGCGTCACCACCGAGTAGGTGCCGTCTTTTTGCATATTGGCCATTACCCGGTCGTTGGTGTCCTGAGTGCCGGCCAGTCCGGCATCCATCGGGTGCACCGAGGTCTGGCTGGCCAGAACCGAGGCGATCACCGGCTTGCAGATGTCGCAGCCCGCGCCGGTGCCGAAGCGTTCCATGACCTGCGGGTAGGTCCGCACACCGGCCAGGGCCACCGCCTCGAAGAGCTGGGCGCGGGAGAATTCGAAGTGCTCGCACATCGCGGTGGAAACTTCGGCGCCGTTGTCCAGCATCTGCGATTCCATGAGCTTCTTGAGCATCGGCACGCAGGATCCGCATTGGGTTCCGGCGCGGGTGCAGGCCTTCAGCCCGGCCAAGCTGGTCACCGGGGCATTGCCCGCGCAGCTGCCGCAGCCGCCCACCGCATCGCGGATGGTGCCCACGCTGACGTTGTTGCAGGAGCACAGCACCGCATCATCGGGCAGCTCGCCCTGCGGCGCTTCGCCGCCCAGCGCGCTGAGGTAAGCGCCCGGTTCACCGGGAAGCTCGCGACCCAGCAGCGGACGCAATGACTGGTACGGGGTGGCATCGCCAACAAAAATGCCGCCGAGCAGCACCTTCGCGTCCGAAGACATGACGATCTTCTGGTAGAGGCCGCGCGCAGCATCCGCGTAGACAACCTCCAGCGCGCCCTCTGTGCGGGCGAACCCGTCGCCGAAGCTTGCCACATCCACACCGGAGAGCTTGAGCTTAGTAGCGGTGTCGAAGCCGGTGAATTCGCCCCTGCCTCCCTGCAACCGATCGGCCAGGATCTCGGCCATCGCGTTGGCCGGGGCCACCAGCCCCACGCACACCCCTTCGAAGTTCGCTACCTCTCCGATGGCGTAAACATGCGGGATCGCGGTGGCGCAGCCCGCATTGATCTGAATGCCGCCACGCGGTCCGAGGCCAAAGCGCGGCGCGCTGCATTGCTGCGCTTCGAGTCCCGTGTTGTAACTGCGGGCGAGCTCATCGCGCGGGCGCACCCCGATGGACACGATGACCAGATCCGCGGCGATGGTGCGTTCGTCGGCCATCAGCACCCCGGTGACCGTCCCGGTTTGTGCGTGCGTGAGAATTTCTTTCGGGAACACCCCGCCGTGCACGGTGAACCCGGTCGCCGCGATGAGCCGGCCCATCGCCTGGCCTGCGCCCTCGTCGAGCTGCGTTCCCATCAGCCACTGGCCGCCATCGATCACCACCGCCTGCGCGCCGAGCGCTTGCGCTCCTGCCGCGGCTTCCAGGCCGAGCAGCCCGCCGCCGATGGTCGCGACCACCGGGGCGCGCCCCAGATCATTGGTGAGCTGGCGGACTTGATCGGCGATGGCCCAGACATCTTCCAAGGTGCGGTAGACGTGGGTATGCTCGGCCCCCGGAATCGGGAGGGTGGCGGCGTTGGAGCCGGTGGCCAGAACCAGCTCGTCGTAGTCAAAATTGCGTCCGTCGGCGGTGCTCACGCGCCGGTTGGCGGCGTCGAGCCCAATGACCGCAGCACCCGTTTCGAGGCTGACAAACTCGTGTTCCCACAAGCTGGCTTCTCCGAGCGTCAGGTCGACGTCCGGGGTGGTCAGGGCCTGGGACAGGGCAACCCGGTCGTAGGGCAGATGCGTTTCCTCGGTCAGTACGGTCAGGTGAACGCCGCTCGGTTCGCGGCTGGAAAAGGCCTGCGTGAAGCGGTGAGCGGCGGGACCTCCACCGACCACCACGATGCGGCGTAATCCATGTGCTGTACCCATGATGTAACTCGACTTTCGCTCGGAACATTACGTGCTGGTTGCTGCTAAGCCCCAGCCTAGAAAGCCGATTTTGCGCGCTAATTACCCTGGTGTTTCGGTCACCGCAAATTTATCCACCATGGCCAAAAGCATCGGTGAGAAGCATGAAATATGTTGGAATTATTGCCTTTGGCACACCGTTGGGGATCGCAGAAATAGTCTCGGAATTCCGCTGAATCACGGGCTTGAGCGCAGGCTCACCATGGGCAAAGGCCGCGGTGAGGGACCCTTTACGAAGGTGCAACAGAACAACGTACGGCGCGAAACATTGAAGTCCTAGGCTCAAACCACCGAAGCAAACCAGTTGAAAGGAGCGCCGTGATGAGCGCTGCAGTCCAAGAGTATGCATTAGAAATCCCAATCACGCACGTATCGGTCTGCCCGGCCGATGATCTGGAACCGGGATGGGGAGAGAGCGCCTTGCTCGATGGCCGGCAAATCGCGTTGTACCGCACCGATTCGCAGGACTTCTTCGCCGCCTCCCATCACTGCCCCAGCAGCGGGGCTAAGGTGATGGCTCGCGGAATTCTCGGCGATGCCGCCATCGCTGGCCAGCGGGTGCCGACCGTCGCCTGCCCGCTGCATAAAGAAATCTATCGATTGGATACCGGTGCATGCCTCAGTTCCGACTCGCAGCCACTTCCAGTACATAAACTCATCGAGATCGAGGGACAGCTATGGATGGAACAGAGACGATGATTTACGATCATGAAACCCCCGAGCGCATAGAGCATTCGGCCTGGCAAGGCTGGATAGAGGTCCATTCGGCGGCTGGATGCTGCCCAGCGCACTGACAATACCTGAGTGGGAGAATTTACGAGCAGGCAGCCAATGAGGCCGGGACAAACACGCACTGTGTTTGTCCCGGCCTCATTCAGCGATTAATTGCCACGGTCATGAAACCGGACTGTGGATTGGCTTGACGCCAGGATGCTGGTGGTTTCGCCGGAAAGATGCGCCGAATTCATCCCCCAAGCACCGCCCGGAGATTGCTGCCGGGCTAATTTTTCACAAGGTGAAGCGAGATTGCTGTGGGATGCTCCGCGGACATATGCACCGTATTCTCGGCGACCACCTTGACCCTGTCGGTGGCTATCAACCCACCGGTATTCGAGTTGATGTCGAAGCGCGGAAAATTGCTCGAGGAGATATCCAGCCGCAGCCGATGCCCGACTGCAAAGTGATTCGCAGTCGCCGGCGCCGAAACCCGAACACGGTAGACCTGATGTGGATTCATTAGCTCGGGTTCCGCAAAGGAATCCCGGTATCTGACACGCATGATGCCTTCGGTGAGATTCAGGGCGTATCCCTGAGGAAAATCGCTGTTCGGCGGGTACTCATCGATTAGTTTGATGGTCAAATCGGTGTCCTTGGCCGAGGAGGAGAGATAGATGTCGGCGGTGACCTCGCCCGCAATGCTCATCGACTCCTCGAGCCGATCGGTTCGGAAGACGAGCACGTCCGGCCGGGCGCTGAGCGGAAGCGGTGTCTGATCGGCGGCGAATACCGAGTCGTTGACCACCTGATCAAAGCCCCCGCCGCGCATTACAGGCTCCCCGCTGGTTACTTGTCCGCCGATGGTGGGAACCGGATTATTGGGATCGAACGAATAGGTAATGCTGGTTTCTGCCCGAACCGGTTCGGTAGTCAGCTGCCCTTGGGGTGAGCAGTACAGGTTAATTTTCTGCGTGTTCTCCGGCGGCCAGGTGCTTGCCTGTTCCCAGTGGCCACCGTGGTCCAGCCGTCCCTGCTCCGTGGCGCGGCCGCTGCCGCCGCCCATCAGGAAATAGGTGACACGGCTGCGTTGGTCGGCCGTGGAATTGCTGCGGAGTACCTCGTCCATCCAGTCTGCTCGGAAATCCAGGTACGAGGCCGCGAGATTGCCGTCAAAGTATGCGTTCGGGCCGAAGTCCACGTCGCCCGCGTATTTTTGGCATCGCTTGCCGTGAATCCAAGGACCCAGAAGCAGGTACGCCGGGCTGGTTTTACGCGCGGAAAGCTGCTGGAAGTTCTCGGTGGCCGAAGCGACGTACGGGTCGTACCAGCTGGAAATGTGGAAGCTGGGAACATCGGGAAACTTGTCATAGGAGTCTCGGGCATAAATGGCTGGCTGGCTCCAGTAGCCGTCGAACTTTTCGTTGGCCCATTGCTCAAGCAAGAAATTTTCGTACTCAGGGGTCAGGCTTAGCGGCGAGTTGCCTTTCCGCCATGGCGTTTGCCGGAACCAATCAGCAACGTTCACTTCTGCCAGGCCCGAAGCGATGACGGGGTTCACAGCGGCTTCGGGACTGCGGACCGCGTGGCGAAAAGCCCACGTGGCTTGCTTGAGTTCGAAGGCTCCACCCATGCGCATGCCAACTTCGTAGGCCGAAGAGAAACCGCCGGAGTCCATGAACATTCCGGCAAGGCCGGTTGGCGACAGCGCTGCGGCCGCCGTTTGGACATGCGCCGAGTAGGAAACGCCGTTCATCAGCACCCTGCCATCGCACCAAGGCTGGGAGATGATCCAAGTGATGGTATCGGCGCCATCTTGGCCCTCGTTGAGGTACTTCACGAAATCGCCCTCGGAACGTCCTCGGCCTCGGCAATCTTGCCGCACGACGATGTAGCCCCTTTGCACGAAGAAGTCGGCGATTTCGGAGGGTTGCGGAGTTGCCTGATCGTGCACAGACTGATCTGAATCCCGGCTTGAACGTTTTCCATAGGGGGTGCGTTCCAGAACGACGGGAAGTGGCCGATCGTGCTGGTTGACACCGTAGACATCGGTTGCCAACTTGCAGCCATCGCTGAGTGCAACCATGAATTCCTGAAGCTGGGCGGTCGTTTCAGATAGCAACGAAGCGTCATCGATAGAGGTAGGCAAGGCTGAACTCGTTTCTTGTAGTTAAACAACCGGTAAAACTCGCAGGTGCATCGGCGGTTCCTGCCACTATGAAGCTATCCAGTGAAGTGGCAGTGCGTGAGACAATTGGCAAAAGTGAGCCAATTGTTCATGAAGGCTCGCCACGGTGGAGGAGGACAGATGGCCATCACGCTGCAATTTGCCGGATTCGATACGAAAGATCTAGGCGTTTCAACTTCTCCGCTCGCGGAGCTGATGGCGATGCTCCATGTGTGGGCCGAACCTGACCACCATTTCGACTCATCAGCACAGATTCAGGAAATCGCCCGGCAACTGGATGACCAGTTGATCGCAGAATTCAACGAGCTTTCCCCCTTGTGGGCCAGGTTTCGGGCGCGTTTCTTCTTCCCCTTGGCTTCGGATAAGAACCAGATTTTCGAACGGGAGTTAGCCGTTTTGGCAGCATTGCCGTTGGAAACATTCGTCAGCATGGCCGCGGAAGGAATCCGCGGGTTCAGCAAGGGGCTGCCGGCCGCTGAAAAACTGCTGCATGATCAGAGCGGCCGAGCGGAATTCCTCGAGACTTGCCGCTCCCGTTCGCTTGGCCGCTTCGAGCTAGCCGATCAGCTTTTGCAGAACCCGCCGGAGTTCCGGAGCAGAATCATTAGATTCTTAGCCGATTGCTGGAGCTCGTTCTTCAGCAGAGAATGGGAAGGCTTATTTGTTCCACTCGGTGGTGCCGCGGCACAGCTCGCGGGCAAGCTGCAACGAGCTGATCCCGCAACGGTCGTCGCCACTCTGAGCGTCACTGCCAAAGCATTCCCCGGGCTATCGGAAGTTCGTTTCGACAAGCTTCAGCAGCGCAGAGTTCAGCTATCAGGCAGGCAGCTGCTGCTGATTCCCTCACGGTGGATCGGCAACCACCTCACGGTCAAGGATCACGCCGGCTATCCGGTCATCGTCCATTTTCCCGCGCAGGCCGGCCAGAAGGAAGTCCTCAAGATTCAGCAGGTACGCGACCGGCTCAGTGCCCTGAGCGCAGAGTCACGAATGGAACTGTTCAGGCACATTTCGGCCGAGCCCATGACCACCTCCGAACTCGCGGCCAGACTTGGACAGCCCGCAGCTCAGATTTCCCGCTCCCTGCGTGTTCTGCGCGAAGCCGATCTGGTGGTCTCGGAGCGCCGCGGCAAGCTGGTCTATCACCGAATCGACACGGCCATCGTGCTTCGGCTCGGCCCTGACCTGCTGGCCACGCTGACTCGGTGAACTGCGCAAGCAGATTCCGGAATTCTCGGAAGCGCTAGAGAATCCGGCTGTTTGAGATTGCCGGAGGCCTGTGCATTATTGGCCATTGGGCCGGGAAACGATTGTCGTAAATTGGATAATCATGACAGCCGACACGGCAGGTTGTAATAGAAATCACTAGTGGGGTAAGTGCCCCTGCGCTGCCAGATGCAACTGGGAGCTTTGAGCCAACCCACTATCGGAGGATTCCATGACCACCATTAAAACCGAGAGCCGCAAGGAGCCGTTAGGGCTCCGACTACTTGCGGGGGTGGAACGAGCAGGAAACGCTCTGCCGCATCCGTTTTGGTTGTTCTGGATCCTTTTTGGTGTGCTTGCTGTGGCCAGCTGGATTCTCTCGAGCACGGGAATTCAGGTGGTGGACCCGTCTACCGGCGATAAGGTCGGCGTTAATAACGCGCTGAGCGTCGAGGCTATCCGCGACCTGCTCACCGGAGCGGAAGAATCTTTTGTCACCTTCGGTCCGCTAGGCACGGTCTTGATCGTCATGCTCGGCGTTGCCGTTGCAGACCGATCCGGTCTCTTCGAGGTGATCGCACGCCGCGCGCTGAGCAACGTGTCCCCGCGTTCGGTTGTTTTCGCTGTGGCCTTGGGCGGGGCGCTATCCAAGTTTCTTTCGGATTCCGCCTATGTGGTGCTGATTCCGCTGGGAGCGGTGGCCTTCAAAGCCGTGGGCCGTTCGCCGATGCTGGGAATGATTGTGGCATTCGTTTCGATCAATGCGGCCGGTGACGCGAATCCGCTGATTGCTCCTGGCGACGTCGTTTTCGCCAAGGTAGCCACCGAGGCGGCGCATATTATCGATCCCACGCTCACCGTTCGTGCCACGGACAATATGTACTTTACGACCGTCTCCGCACTGGTGCTTGCAATAACTATCACCCTGGTCACCGAGCTGATCTTGAAGAAGCGCGAGCACACGCTGGTGGTCGACGAGCAGCATGCGGACTCCGCCAATGCCGGCGCGGGTTCCACTCCAGTGCTCACCGATGCCCAAGAACGACGCGGACTGCGTATTACCGGACTTGCTGCAATGTCGTTCATTGTGCTTCTGGTAGCGACCATCCTCATTCCAGGCTCGCCGCTACGCGGAGCGGGAGGAGAATTTCTCGAATCCCCTTTCCTGGACGGAATCGCGTTCTTCCTGTCGCTGTTCTTCCTGATCCTGGGATCCGCTTTCGCTAAGGGATCCGGGCAACTGGAATCCGCCTCCGACATCCCTCGGTTCATGGCAGATGGTGTGCGCTCCATTGCTCCGCTGATTGTCTTGTTCTTTGCGGTTTCGCAGTTCCTCGCATTGTTCAAATACACGAAAATCAGCACTGTGGTGGCGGTGGTCGGCTCCGATTCCATCCAGGGCTTGGGCATCGGCAGCGTGGGCTTATTCCTGATAGTGGTCGTAGCCATCGCAATGCTGAACCTGTTGATCACCTCCGGCCAGGCGCTCTGGGCTTTGGTGGCTCCGGTCATCGTGCCTATGATGATGCTTCTTGAGACGAATCCCGCCACTACGATGGCGCTCTACCGCATTGCGGATTCATGCACGAACTCCATCACGCCGATGAGCACCAGTTTTGTGCTGTGCGTTGGCTACCTTCAGACACTGAACAAAAAAGCCGGTATTGGTACGCTGATTTCCTTCACCTTGCCCTGTGCGCTGATCATGTTCGTGGTGTGGCTTGGCTTGTTCTTCGCCTGGTGGGCCCTTGGCATTCCACTTGGCCCGGGCGCACCGGTGCGCTAGAGATCGGCAGAACACCGAACGCCTGCACTGTGGACGCATGCATCAGGAACTTCTGAGAGTTGAACCGGAATGCCCAAGGGCGTGACGGCTCGAATCGATGCGAGTGAAACAGCAAGGTGCGCCAGTCCGGGATCTGCAGGACTGGTGCCTCAGGCCCGAACCGGCATCTTGAGCATCGCTTCAATCACCGCGCGGCAACCGCCGCAACCGGTGCCTGCGCGGCACGACTCGCCAACTTCAGCAACCGTGGCGCGCCCTGAGGCAACCGCGTGGGCAACCTGGCCATGGGTCGCTCCGGAGCAACGGCACAACTGGTCATCGGGGCCGGGTGCTCCCGCGGGTTCCAGCATTCCGGGATCATCAAGCCGCAGCAGCGTCGAACGGTCCGTGGGCAGCATGCTGCCGCGTTCATAGCTGAGCACTAGCTCCGCGCTGGTGCGTGGCAGCCCCATGGCGAGGAACCCGGTGAGCACACCTGCCTGGGAAACCATTTTCAGGTACTTGCCCTCGGCGGGGTCGGCGTAGACGGTAACTTGACTGCCGGACTCGTCCCAGAGTCCGGCAGCGATATTTCCGCCGGCAGTTAGCTCAATGCCTTGGCCCTTGAGCATCAGCACATCCGAAGATGCCAGGGTAGGAGGGACGAGGCCGATCGGGTCATGCTGCGTTGGACCGGCCGGACCCGGCGCGGGGATACTGAGCATGTACTGAGCCAACCATCCTGCCTGGGCCCACCCCGGTGCGAGCAGACCCACCGGCGCTTGGCCGGCGACTTCCGCGCAGTCGCCGATGGCGAAGATGCGATGTTCGGTATCCGCGGCCAGATGCTCGTTCGTCTGTATTCCTCGATTCACGCCAAGCCCGCAGCTGGAGGCCAGCTCGGTACGCGCCCGTACGCCGGTAGACAGCACCAAGGCAGCGCCTTCGATCACGCCGTGAGTTTGCGTGATCAGCCCGGTGAAGCGCGTTTCATCCTTCTGGATTCCGGTGGCGCGAGCCTCTGAAATGACCTCGACGCCGGCATCGCGCAGCTGGCGGATCAGCAGTGTGCCGCAGTCCGCATCCACTAGCCGCCCCAGCGGCGCCGGTCCGTGGTGGATCAGCACCGGGCGGTGCCCGGCGCCGGCCATGGCCAGCGCGGCTTCGATACCGAGGATTCCACCACCGAGCACCAGCACGCGGCCGCCTCCTTGCAGCACGGCGTTGAGCTTCTGTGCGTCCTCGATGGTGCGCAGGGTGAGTACCCCGTCGGGGAGTTGCGCCTCGGCATGCGGATCGAAGTTCAAGCCATTCAGCGGCGGAATCGTTGGCCTGGCCCCGGTGGCGAAGACCAAACGGTCGTAGCCCAGCGGTGCGCCATCCTCGAAGAGGACGTGGCGACGCGAACGATCCACCCGCTTAACGGTGCGGCCCAATTGCAGGGTGGCGCCCGCAGCTCGCAGCCGGTTTTCATCGACCATGCCCAACAGCTCTGCGCGGGTGGAACCGATGGCAAGCTCCGCAAGCAGCACACGATTGTAGGCCAAATGCTTTTCGGCCGAGATCACGGTTAGCTCGATAGTTCCAGCCGCGACTGAGGGCAGCAGCCCCTCGACGAGGGAAGCGGCCACCGGACCGAATCCGATGATGATAATGCGTTCCTTGGCTTGCCGGATCATGACTCTTCTCCTACGGGGCTCAGCCAGACGGCGACATGCTTGAACTCGGGCATCGAACTGAGCGGGTCAACCGCCGCGGCAGTGAGATTGTTTGCGTTATTTGATCCGGGAAAATGGAAGGGAAGAAATGCGGTGTCCAGACGGATTGCGGTGCTCAGGCTGGCACGTGCCACCACTTGACCTTGTCCGCTTTCCACCCGGACCCGTTGTCCGTCCGCGATGCCGAAAGTTAGCGCGGTGGCCGGATGGATTTCCAGTCTTGCCTCGGGCGCGGCAGCCTGCAGCTCGGCCACACGGCGTGTCTGCGCTCCCGATTGGTAGTGTTCCAGCAGCCGTCCGGTGACCAAGGAAATTTTGCCCGCTTGCGGTGCTTGCTGGTCTGCTGCGTCCGGGTACACCGCGATCAGCTTCGCCTTGCCGTCGCGATGCGCGAAGCGGTCCAGGAAAAGCCGTGGGGTACCGGAACGGGTACCGGGCGTGCGGGAAATTTTCGAATCCTCGGTGCAGGGCCAATACACGGCGGCCCCTGCATCCAGATCATCCCAGTCGATGCCCGAATAGTCGGACAGCCCGCCGGCAGAGGCAAGGCGAAGCTCTTCGAAAACCTCACGGGCGTCGGCGGAAAAGTGCCCGGGGGAGCCCAGCCTTTGAGCCAGTTCGGCCAGAATCCATAATTCGTTGCGCGCCTGACCGGGGGCATCCAACGCCGCCCGGCGGCGAAGCACCCGACCTTCCAGATTGGTCATGGTGCCTTCCTCCTCGGCCCACTGGAGTACCGGGAGCACCAGGTCCGCCTCGGCCGCCGTTTCCGAGAGGAAAAAATCGGACACCACGAGGAAGTCGAGCCGACGCAGCGACTCGATAACCCGGGACGCGTCCGGGGAGGAGAGCGCCGGATTGGAGCCGTGCACCATGAGCATCCGTGATCCCTGCGGCGTACTTAAGCTGTGCAGCAACTGCGTGGCGGGAATTCCCGGGCCCGGGATGATTTCCGGGTCTACTCCCCAGACCTTGGCCACATGCTTGCGATGCGCCGGGTCGGTGATCTTGCGGTAACCGGGCAGCTGGTCGCACTTCTGCCCGTGTTCGCGCCCGCCTTGTCCATTGCCCTGCCCGGTGATCGTGCCAAAACCTCCGGCGGTGCTACCGGGCAGACCCAGCAATAGCGCAAGATTGATGGCTGCGGTGGTGGTATCGGTGCCGTTGGCGTGCTGTTCCACTCCGCGGCCGGTGAGGATGTAGACCGGGCGACCCCCGTCCCTTGCGCTGCGTGCGGCGTCCGCCAATGCCCGAGAAGACGCAGAAGGCTGGCAGATAAGACCCCGCCCAGGAGACTGAAAGCCCTAGGGCTTGCGGGACCAAAAAACCGCCGTAGGCTCCAATAGCGGAGATCAGTCCCAAGGCCGCCGCTCCCTTGCGAGCGGCACCGACACCGTTCGTACTCAGTTCCGCGCGCAACGCAAAGACCGCTGGAATCATTCGGTAGGTGGAACCGTTGCCGACACCGCTGGCGGTGAAAAGTACCAGGAAGAGGCCCAGGAACACCCAGAAGTTCGCGGCCGGCAGGGTGATGATCAACCCCACGGTGACCAGTGCCATCACTGACAACGACGCCAAGGTAATGCGTGCTCCGCCGAATCGGTCCGCGAGCCTGCCACCGAACGGGCGCGCCAGCGAACCGACCAGCGGGCCGAGGAAGGCCAAGGTGATCGTGGCGGTGCCCAGTGCGAAGGCCGAATATTCAGCGAAAGTATCCACGATCAGCTTCGGGAAGACCGCGGAGAAGCCAATGAATGAACCAAAGGTGCCGATATACAGGGCCGCGATGATCCACAGATGCTTTTCGCGCAGGCAGGCGAGTGCTCCGCGCAGATCCGAACGCGCGTTGGACAGGTTATGCATATTGCGAAACGCACCGAATGCGGCGATCAGGATCAACGGGATCCAGATGATGCCTGCCATTGGAAGCTGCAAAGTTCCGGCAGCGAACACGGTGATGGCGATCGGTACCAGCAGCTGGGCAACGGCCGCTCCGAGGTTGCCGCCGGCGGCGTTGAGTCCCAAGGCCCAACCTTTTTGCGAGGCGGGGTAGAAGTAGGTGATGTTGGCCATCGAGGAAGCGAAGTTTCCGCCTCCGAAACCAGCAAGTCCTGCAAGGGTCAGCATCACCCAGAAGGGGGTGCTGGTATTTGCGACTGCAAGGGCCAGTCCGCCGGCTGGGAGCAGCAGCAACAGGGCCGAGACGATAGTCCAGTTGCGGCCGCCGACGCGGGCCACCATGAAGGTATAAGGAATACGAAGGGTGGCGCCGACGAGGCTCGGTATGGAGATTAGCCAGAACAATTGGGACGTGCTGTAGTCGAATCCCGCGGACGGAAGATACACCGCGACGATGGCGAAAAGCTGCCACACCACGAAGCCGAGGAATTCGGCAAAGATCGACCAGCGCAGGTTGACCGCCGCGGTTTTCCGGCCCACAGCATTCCAGAATGCGAGATTTTCTGCATCCCAATTATTGATCCAGCGTCCTTTGGACAGCTGAAGTGATAAATCGGCTGCTGTGGCTGCGCCGCCCGTCTGCGGGTCTGAATCTAGTTTGGTGCTCACGCGGTTCTTTCCCTTCACTGCCGGCTGATGCTTTTGATCATTCCAGAGAGGTATTTCGCCTAGGTACGAGCGGTGTTGCACCCAGGGGAACTTAATCTCACGGTGCCCCGGCGTGCTGCGAGAGATGTCCGTAATCTGTTGGAAACCAGCTGTGCTGCACCAAGTCAAAATGACTATTTGTGGTTCACGCAGCAGCCTGCAGCGCGGCGGGCGTCAGGGATTGGATGATGGCGCTCGCCGAGTGCTTCGTCGTCGCAGTGCTCCCCGCGCTCCACTTCGTGCCAGCAATCGGCCGATATGAGACTCTTTGATGTGCTTGAGGTCCCCTAGCGCCAAGGCCGTGAGCTCCGAGTAGTTGTCACCGCTTTTGTTCCATAGTCCACCGAGCTCCAATGAGATGTCCCGGTCATCGGCAACGGAACGAAGCAATGCGCGTAGATCCGTGCCGTCGGAGACGAAGAGGCCGTTGTATAGCCGACCTTCTACTGACACCCGGGCTCGGCTTCAGGAGCCGCAAAAGGCTCCGGCTACCGGAGAAAATACGCCGAATTTCCCGGACGGTCGGCGTAATTCCAGCGCTTGGCGGTTTCCTCAATTGCGTGGATGCGGCGGGTTTGAGCCGGTACCGGATGGGGATCCGCTTGATGGCCTCCGCGGCGGGATTTATCGCATGGGTCGTGGTGAATGCCGTGGCCGATCGCTACAGGAAGATTCACCCGCTGATGCGGGTGGTTGCCGCCGGGTTTTTGGTCTGCTTTGCCCGCGGACCGGTCACCGCACTTCTTGGTTGACCTATGCCGAATGCAAGTTGACATTACTTGCTGTGATGCACTTCACTTAGAATGAATGAAGTTGGTTTTCCATGATCCGAAATTTGGAGGCTCATCATGGCTGGCTGTGTTGCCTGGTCTAGGGGCCAGATCGCGCACGGAGACTAATCGTCGGCTCGCTCGGAGGGGTACCTTCCGCGCGTAGCTCGCCGAGTTTTCATTCAGGATGGCACCTGATGGAAACTAGTCATCCATCCACGTCATTCAGAGTGCGCCTGAGCTTTCAGGTGCAGGAGGTGTCAGCGGCATGACCGCCGAGACAACGGAAAAATCGAGCTGTCTAATAACCGTCAACGGAACCGTCCGTGAATTTGATGGCCCGCCGCATACCAACACGTTGGATTTTCTGCGCGGCGAAGGGCTGATCGGGTGCAAGGAGGGGTGCGCGGAGGGTGAATGCGGCGCCTGCTCGATCCTCGTGGCCCGCAGTGACGGGCAGGGGACCCGCTGGACTGCGCTCAATGCCTGCCTGCTGCCAGCCGCCTCGCTCGACGGTCAGGAAGTCATCACTTCCGAGGGTCTGGGCAGCGTGGATAACCTGCATCCGGTGCAGGAAGAGATGGCTAATCGCGGCGGATCCCAGTGCGGTTATTGCACTCCCGGATTCGTCTGCTCCATGGCCGCCGAATACTACCGCCCGGAGCGACTTGCCAACACCGCAGTATGCGCGGATCACGGCGAGGAGCACCGGTGCGGACCTAACGGGTTCGACCTGCATTCGCTCTCAGGCAATCTATGCCGTTGCACGGGTTATCGTCCCATCCGAGACGCGGCCTATGCGCTGGGCGCACCGGATGCGCAAGACCCGCTTGCCAACCGGTGCGGCCACGCGGCACCGGCGGCGGTGTCCACCGATCTTCTCCGCGTGGATACACCCACCGGCGAGACCGGCCGCTTCAGGCGGCCGGCCAACCTGGATGACGCGCTGCGCATTCTTGGAGAAGAACCTGAAACTCTGGTCATTGCCGGCGGTACCGACTGGGGTGTTGAAGTTAATATCAAGGGTGCCCGCGCCCGATCCTTGCTGGCCATTGACCGGTTAGCCGAACTGCGTCAAGTCCAGGTCACCGGCGACTACATCGAGCTGGGTGCCGCGTGTACCCTGAGCGAACTCGAACGTCTTCTGGATGGCAGGGTCCCGCTGATGGGTAGGCTTTTGCCTCAATTCGCTTCCCGGCTGATCCGAAACGGCGCCACCATTGGTGGGAATTTAGGCACCGGTTCACCCATAGGGGATACCCCGCCTGCCCTACTGGCCCTGGAAGCAGACCTCGTGCTGAGCAGTACCTCGGGCAATCGTATTGTCCCGCTAGCGCAGTACTTTACCGGCTATCGGCAGACCGTGCGTACTGCCGGGGAGCTGATCACCGCGATTCGCATCCCCCTGCCGCTCGCAGAACTGACCAGCTTCCAGAAGATCTCCAAGCGACGCTTTGACGATATCTCTTCGGTGGCCATTGCTTATGCGGTGACCGTCGAAAACAACCACATCGTAAAGGCTCGCATTGGCTTGGGCGGAGTGGCAGCCACTCCCTTAAGAGCTAGCGCCACGGAAGCTGCTTTAGAGGGCAACGAATGGTGTTTAGCGACTGTCTGCTCGGCGGCCGAGGTGATGGCGCAGGAAGGAACTCCCATGGACGACCACCGCGCCAGCTCAAGCTATCGGATAGCCATGCTGAAGTCCTCGCTGGAACGATTCTTCGCCGAGCAGCGTTCCCGAACTGCCGGAGTAAAGGGGGAGCAGATCTCATGAGCCAGCTTTCACAGCGCCCCGAATCGGCCATAGTTGGCCAGCGCCGACGGCACGAATCCGCGGCCGAACATGTCACCGGAACCGCTCTCTACACCGACGACTTGGACCAGCGGCTGACCGGGGTACTGCACGCCTATCCGGTGCAATCCACCCACGCCCACGCAAAAATCCTGGGACTTGATACTAGCGGCGCCAGCAAAATCCCTGGCGTCGTGCGGGTGATTACCGCCGATGATATTCCCGGGGTCAACGATCAAGGCGGCAAACATGATGAACCCATGATCCCGGCCGACGAGGTGATGTTCTACGGCCAGCCGGTCGCCTGGGTGCTCGGCGAAAACCTGGAGGCCGCCAAGGCAGGCGCGGCGGCGGTCACCGTGGACTACGAGCCACTGTCCTCCCTGATCACCATCCGGGAAGCCATTGCGGCGGAAAGATTCCACGGCATCAACCCCACCATCGACAAGGGCGATGCGGCCGGGGCCTTCAGCGATGCGGCCCATGTTTTTGACGGTGAATTTGAATTCTCCGGCCAGGAGCATTTTTACCTGGAAACCCAGAACTCGCTGGCGCTCGTGGATGAATCCGGGCAGATCCTGATTCACTGCTCCACCCAGCACCCCACCGAAACCCAAGACATCGTCTCCCATGTGCTCGGCATCCCGGCCCACGAGGTGACGGTGCAGGTGTTGCGGATGGGCGGCGGATTCGGCGGCAAGGAAATGCAGCCGCACGGTTATGCGGCCTTGGCCGCGCTGGGCGCGGTACTGACCGGCCGACCGGTGAGGGTGCGGTTGAACCGCACCCTCGACATGACCATGACCGGTAAACGGCATGGGTTCTACGCCACCTGGAAGATCGGCTTCGACGCGCAAGGCAAGATCCTTGCCCTGGACGCGAGCCTTACCGCGGACGGCGGCTGGAGCCTGGATCTGTCAGAACCAGTGCTCACCCGCGCCATGTGCCACATCGACAACGGCTACTGGATCCCGAATATCCGGGTGACCGGGCGGATCGCCAAATGCCACAAAACCTCACAAACCGCCTTTCGCGGCTTTGGCGGGCCGCAGGGCATGCTGGTAATGGAAGACATCCTGGGCCGGGTCGCACCCAAGCTGGGGATCGCGGCCCGCGAGCTGCGCCGGCTCAACTTCTACGCTAACGGCCAAGACACCCCCTACTATCAGCCGGTGCGCCACCCCGAAAGGCTCGAAGCGGCCTGGCAGCAGGTCCTTGAATCCGCTGAGATCACGCAACGCGAGGGGGAAATTCGCGAGTTCAACGCCCATAATGAGCACAGCAAACGCGCGCTGGCTCTCACCCCGGTGAAGTTCGGGATCTCCTTCAATCTCACCGCCTTCAATCAGGGCGGCGCCTTGGTGCTGGTCTACAAGGACGGCTCGGTGCTGGTCAACCACGGTGGCACAGAAATGGGCCAAGGACTGCATACCAAGATGCTGCAGGTCGCTGCAACCACCTTGGGGGTGCGATTCTCCACGGTGCGCATCGCCCCGACCCGGACCGATAAGGTTCCCAATACCTCCGCCACCGCCGCTAGCTCCGGCAGCGATATTAATGGCGGCGCCGTCAAGGATGCCTGCGAGCAGATCCAGGCCCGGCTTGCGCAGGTCGCCGCCGGCAAGCTTGGCGTTCGGGCGCACGAAGTGCGCTTTGGCAATGGAAAGATTACTGCTCTGGGCAAAAGCCAGGAACTGAGCTGGGAAGAAGTCGTCCATGACGCCTACTTCCAGCGCATCCAGCTATCCGCCGCCGGGTTCTACCGCACCGAGGGGCTGCACTGGGATTTGAGTCAGATGTCCGGCACACCCTTCAAGTATTTCGCCTACGGGGTGGCCGCCAGCGAGGTAGAAGTCAGCCGCTTTGATGGGTCCTACACGCTGCGCCGGGTAGACATCGTCCACGACGTGGGTGATTCGCTGTCCCCACTGGTGGATCTGGGGCAAATCGAGGGCGCGTTTGTGCAGGGCACCGGTTGGCTGACCCTCGAAGATCTGCGCTGGGATAGCTCCGATGGTCCGGGACGCGGACGCGTGGCCACCCAAGCCGCAAGCACCTACAAGATCCCCAGCTTCTCCGAAATGCCCGAGGTGTTCAACGTTTCGCTACTGGACAAGGCGCACGAGGAGGGTGCGATTTATGGTTCCAAAGCGGTAGGCGAGCCGCCGCTGATGCTCGCCTTCTCCGTACGCGAAGCCCTGCGCCAAGCGGTAGCCGGCTTTGGCCCGGAAGGCTGCTCGGTTCAATTGGCCTCGCCAGCCACTCCGGAAGCCGTCTTCTGGGCTATCGAATCGGTGCGGAACTCCGGGCCATGACCTGGATCGATGCGGTCACCGCGCTGCGTGGTCAACGCCGTGCGGCGGTGCTGGCCACGATCACCGCCGTGCGCGGTCACGCCCCGCGGGCGGCCGGAGCAAAAATGGTGATCGCCGCGGACGAGATTTTTGGCACCGTGGGCGGCGGAAACCTGGAAATGGCTGCCATAAACCGTGCCCGCGAAATGATGACGCAGGGCAAATCCGAGCCGGAAATCATGATCCTGAAACTGAACGACAAGGCCCCGGCGATCTATGGCCGGCAATGCTGCGGAGGAGAAGTGAGTCTGTTGCTTGAACCATTGCCGGTGCCGGCCTCGGTGGCGATCTTTGGGGTCGGGAATGTCGGGATGGAACTGGCCCGCATACTCTCCCGGCATGATCTTGACCTGTATCTGACCGATTCACGGCCCGGGTTCCTTGACGAACTTGCTGTGCTGGAACCGAGCGTGGCACGGGTGCATGCGCAGGTTGCGGTGCTTGGCGAGCAAGTCCTGAACGACCTGCCACAAGGTACCCATGTGTTGATCATGACTCATGACCATGCCGAGGATTTCCATCTGTGCGATGCGGCCCTACGCCTTGGGGAGCTCGGTTCCATCGGGTTGATCGGGTCGAATGCCAAGTGGAGTCGTTTCCAGAAAAATCTGAGCCTCAGTGGCCATCGTGAGGAGAAAATTGCGCGGATTCAATGCCCCATTGGCATGGCTGAGGTGGCCGGCAAAGAGCCGGCCATCATTGCGGTGAGCGTGGCTGCTGACCTCTTACCGCGATTGCACCGGGTCCCGAGCGCAGCAACAGGCAGGACATCGCAGCCGAACGCTACATAGCCGGAAGCTTGTGGCATATCTACGAGGTCGAACCAAGCCTGCTCAGCGGCCGCCGGGTTCTAACTAGCTGCTGAAACCTTGGCGCTATCTCGCATTCCGGCTCGGGGCTTGGCGTTCATCGCTGCCACCGAGTACACCACCAGACCGAAGACGGTCATTGCCGCGGCGGCGAGGTTCACCGCTGTGAAACTGCCCGAGGAATCCAGCACCAGTGCGCCGAGGACCGAGCCGAGCATGATGCCCGCACCCAGCGCGGCGGTATTTGCCGTGCCTACCAGCGGGGATCCGGGGCCGGCGAAGCGCAACACGATTGTTTGCAGCGGCGTGAGCAGTCCAAAGCCGCAGGCACCGAGCAGGAACAACGCCGGAATGACTACAGCCTTGCTGGATGCGCCGAAGGAGAGCACCAGAAGAGTCAAAGAAAGCAAAATCAATAATGTCACGGTGGTGCGCACCAGTGCCCGGTCCGCAGCTTTTCCTGCCAGCATATTTCCAACCACGAGCCCGGCACCGTAGATTCCCAGCAACCAGATCACCTCACCCTGGCCAAAACCGGAAACCCCGGTGAGCATTGGTTCGATGTAGGTGAAGGATGCAAAATGCCCGCCGAAACCCAGCGCGGTCGCACTCAGCGCCACCCACAGCCGCGGATTCCTAAAGGGGCGCAGACTCTGCTTGTAACCGGCCGGTTCAAAATTGCGCTCGACCGGTAGTAGCAGCGCGATGCCAACCAGACTTGCCAAGCTGATCGCCGTGACGATGAGGAAGGAAGCACGCCATCCCCACATTTGACCGATGAGCGTACCCAAGGGCATGCCAAGCAGCATGGCTAAAGTCAGCCCGGTGAAGACCAGAGCGATCGCGCTGGCCTGCTTTTTCGCAGGAACGAGCTGGGAGGCGGCCACCGAAGCGACACCGAAGAACGCAGTATGGGACCAAGCGGTGGCGAAGCGGCTGCCCAGCAGGAAGCCGAAGTTCGGGCTGATGGCAGCGAGCAGATTGCCAACGGTGAAAATCGCCATGAGGATCAGCAGCGCGCGTTTGGTAGGCAGCCGAAGCAGCGCTAGGGCCAGGATCGGTCCGCACATCTGCCCCAAGGCGTAGGAGGTCGTCACCATTCCGGCGTCCGGGATCGAGACTCCGAACTCCTGCGCCAGCGAGGACAATAGCCCGTTGGTCAGAAATTCTGTGGTGCCGATGGCAAAAGCGCCAATGGCCAGGACTAGCAGTGCAAGAGGCATAACCGGGGTGCCCTTTCGGAGGACGGGTGGAAAAATAGGACTGAACCTAATATTGCCCCGCCTGGTGCCGGGCAACCAGACACCTGTTCTTCGTACTACTGACAGGGTTACCTTCGACCTCAATGCCTCACCGGATGAGCGACTAGACTGGCGCCGTGGCTGAATCAAATGACCTTGGCACCTTTCTGAAACACCGTCGCTCTGGGGTTTCCCCGGTGGAGCACGGTATTTCTGTGCGCGGTGGACGGCGCGTCGCAGGCTTGCGGCGCGAGGAAGTCGCCCACCTTGCCGGAGTCAGCGTGGCCTATTACACGCGCCTGGAACAGGGGACCAGCATCAACGCCTCGGTTCAAGTGATGGACGCGTTGGCGCGTGTTTTGCTGCTTGACGAAGCCGAGAGAGCGCACCTGCTGGATTTGAACAGTGCGCGCAGCACCATGAAATTGCGTCGCCCGAAAGTCGAAAACGCTCCGGCACCGATGTTGGATCTGCTCGCCGCAATGCCGCAGGTCCCGGCCCTGCTATTGGGCCGGCGCAACGACATCCTGGCCTGGAACCGGCTGGGGCACCGGTTGCTCGGAAGCCATCTGGAATTTGAAGCACCCCAGGATCCGCAGACGCGTCCCTCGACCACAAGAATGCTGTTCCTCGATCCGCGCACCCGCGCGCAGGAAGCCGACTGGGACCACTACGCCGGCACCCATGTCGCCTTTTTGCGGATGCTCAGCGGACGCTACCCGCAGGACCGGGAGCTGGCCGAGCTGATTGGTGAACTGGCCATGCGCAGCACCGAATTCGCCGAGTTCTGGGCTAGCGCGAAGGTGCGCGGGTGCACCTATGGGCAGCGCACCTTGCACCACGAGCAGGCTGGCACCATCGAGCTGACCTACCATGTGCTCAGCCAGCCGGCGCTGCCCGACTACCGTATCGAGTTTTACACCACCGAAGAGTTCAGCCCCAGCAGGGCAGCGCTCGAACGGCTCGCGGCCGCTCTTAACACCGGCAGCGCTGAACTTCGTTCTTAACCCGCGTGATCTGCTCCGGGCTTACCCTGCAGCACCCACCGATCAGTCGTGCTCCGGCGGCGATCAGTTCGGGCACCGAATGCGGAAGATCTGCCCCTGCGGTCCCCGGGATCCAGCGCCGGGCTTCGCGATCCCAAATCTCGCCGCTATTGGGATAAACCATCAACGGCAGATCTGTTTCCTGCCCGAGCACTCTGAGCGCTTTGAGTGCATCTGGCACCGGAGTGCAATTCACTCCGAGCGCGGCGAACGCGCCTGAGGCGTGCACAACCCGGGCCGCCTCGGCCAGGTCGCTTCCATCACCGAGCACCACCTGCTGCCCGTCGGCGGAGGCCCGCACGGTGAGGCTGAGCAGTGCAGGAATCTGCAGCTGTGCGGCCAAGGAAGCCAACGCTTTCACTTCGTTAAGGTTCGGCACGGTTTCACAGATGATCGCGTCCGCTCCGGCATCGGCAAGGATCAAAAAGCGTTCGCGATGCCAATCTGCCAGCTCGTCCACGGTGAGCCCATAGGCTCCGTCGTATTCGGTTCCAGCTCCGGGGCCCGCGCCGTAGGGACCCACCGATGCGGCGACCCAGCGGGCGGGGGAGCCGGAGACCGACTGCGCGGCTTCCCGGGCCAGACGCACGCTGGTGCGCAACAGGTCTTCTAGCTCGGCCGCGGTGGCTGCTGCATCGGTACTGCCGTTAACACTTGCCAGGCCGTCAAAACTGACCTGGTAGGAGCTGGTGGTGGCCAGCTGCGCGCCGGCGGTGAAAAAATCTTCGTGGGCGGCGCGGACCTCTTCGGGCCGGGCCTCGAGAATCTGCGCGGACCAGAGCTCGCCGGTGACGTCGTTTCCGCGGTCCGCCAGATGGGTTCCGAGCCCGCCGTCGAGGATCAGCGGTGCGGTGCTTTGGGAGTTCAGGGCGTCCCTGAAATTGCTGGGGTGATGTGGATTATTCACGCTCCGAGGGTACCGCGGCGGTGGCTCGATGACCGACTTTGACGCCGCATGAACGAACATGACAAACACCGGAATCCACGGGGTGGGATGCCGATATTCTGAAGCGCATTCATATCTCAAGGAGCTACATGAGCCAGCGCAACGCGGTGCAGACACCGCCGCAGTCCCCGACGAGCGAATCCGGGCTGCGCAGGTCCATGACCTCGCGTCACCTGGTGATGATCGCCCTGGGCGGGGTGATCGGTTCGGGGCTTTTCGTCTCCTCCGGATATACCATTTCGCAGGCCGGCCCGTTGGGCGCGGTGCTGGCGTACACTGTCGGCGCGCTGGTCGCCTACATGGTGATGAGCGGGCTCGGGGAGCTTTCCGCACGCCATCCGGTGGCCGGAGGATTCCATGCTCACGCCACCCGCGATCTGGGCCCGGCGTGGGGCTTTGCTACGGCCTGGCTGTATTGGATGTGCTGGGCGGTGGCACTGGCCAGTGAATTCACCGCTTCTGGTTTACTCATGCAGCGCTGGTTCCCCGAGGTGCCCGTGTGGGCGTGGTCCTTGGCTTTCGCCGTCTTGCTGTTCGCGCTCAACGCGATGTCCTCACGCGTTTTCGCCGAAACCGAATTCTGGTTTTCGCTCATCAAGGTGGCAGCGGTTCTTGTTGTCATCGTGGCGGGCGCAGCAACAATTATCGGGCTTAACCCGGTCAGCGGCTCCGGGCCGATCGGCTTGTCGAATTTTGACACCGGCCAGGGGCTATTCCCGATGGGCATCAGCGGAGTGCTGGTCACTATCCTTGCGGTGTTCTACGCATTCAGCGGCACGGAACTGATCGGTGTGGCCGCCGGCGAGGCTAAGGATCCGCAGCATAACATTCCCCGGGCGATCCGCACCGCGGTGGTGCGCCTTGCGGTGTTCTTCATCGGTGCGATCGTGGTGATTGCGGCGATCATACCCTTCGCCGAGGCGGGGACCGACGAGAGCCCGTTTGTCACCGTGCTCGATGCCGCGGGCCTGCCCGCCGGAGCGGACATCATGAACTTCGTGATCATCACCGCCCTGCTCTCGGCCGGAAATTCGGGGCTGTATTCGTGCGCGCGCATGCTGCACTCCATGGGTGCCTCCGGCCAAGCGCCGAAGCTCCTGTCCACAACCAACCGCCGTGGAGTGCCGATGCTGGCGCTGAGCCTGTCGATGCTCGGCGGCCTGGCCTCGCTGCTGTCCAGCGTGATTGCACCCGGCTCGCTGTTTTTGGCCCTCGTGTCCATCTCGGGGTTCGCGGTGGTGGCGGTGTGGATCGTGATCTGCGCTTCACATCTGTCCTTCCGGCGACACTATGTTCAGGTTCATGGAAGCACCGCCAGTTTGCCGTATCGGGCCCCGCTGTTCCCGGTATTGCCCATCATCGCGCTGCTGCTGCTCGCAGCTTCCCTGATCGGCGTCGGATTTGACCCGGTGCAGCGCCCTGCGCTCTGGTTCGGGGTTCCATTCACCCTGGTGTGCCTGGGGTATTACCGGTGGCGTCATGGACCGGGAGTGTTCAGCCCGCAACGGTGTGAGCCTGATCTGCCGCACGACGTGGTGGGAACTTCGCGGGCAGGTTAGGAGTTAACAACGGTAGAACGGTACTTATTGTGCCGTTGCCCGATTACTAGGAGGCCGCTTCATGGCACTGTTCGACAAATTACTGCGCAAGGGAAAGCAGCTTGCCGGCGAGTACGTGCGTGAGCAACTGAACCAGCGCAGCTCGCAGGGCGGCCAGAACAAGCAGTACAACCAAAACAATCAGGACTACCGGCAGCAAGCTGAGCAACGCGGCTACCAGAACCAGAATCGTTACGCGCAGCCACAAACCTTCGAAGCCCGCCGCACCCCGGCCTCGCGCGAGGACCAGGCGGCGATCGAGAAGTACCGCTACATGCTGCGCACCGCCCCGCCACAGGAGATGGAACGCGCGCACACCCAAGCGTTTGACCGGTTGACCCCGCAACAGCGTGAGCTGCTGCACGACGAACTTTCCGCGCGGCTGCCCGCCGCGGAGCGCCCTGCCACGCACGATCCCCNGGACCTGGCGCGCGCGGCCACCCGCGCGGAGGTTTCCCGGCCGGGCTTCATGGAGCGGATCCTGGGCCAGGCAGGTTCCGGCCAGAGCGGACCAGGCCGGAAATCGATGGGCTCCATGGCTGCAGGAGCTGCCGGTGGGCTCGGAATTGGACTGCTCGGCGGCGTGGCAGGTGCCTTCATCGGCACCGCGATCGCCGGACCGCTGCTTGATGGTTTTGCGGGCATCGGCGAGGAGTTCGGTTCAATGACCGAGGGCCTGGGTGAGACCGTGGCGGGAGCCGGAGAGCAGTTCTCGGCGGCTGGTGAAGGATTCGCTGACCAAGCAGGTGGGGTCTTTGGCGACTTCCTCGGCGGCGCCGGCGGAAGTTTCGGATCGGATACCGGCCTCACCGACTTCGAGTTCTAAACGCTTAAATGAGTTTCGCCCCGGAAAATCCTCCGGGGCGAAACGCGGTTAAAACCTACTTCTTCAGGTGGTCCACCAGCGATGCTGCGATACCGGTGTAGCTACCGGGGGTCAGCTGCTGCAGACGGGCTTCGGCCGCTTGGGACAGTCCCAGCTCGCCGACGAACTCCTTCAGGCGGGCCGCATCCACGCGGTGTCCGCGGGTCAGGTCCTTCAGGCGCTCGTACGGGTTGTCCATGCCTTCGACCCCGGCGATGGCCTCGGCGCGCATGACCATCTGGATGGCCTCGGCGAGCACCTCCCAGTTGTGGTCCAGATCCTCGGCCAGCACTGCCTCGGCGACGTCCAAACGATCCAGGCCCTTGGCCACGTTGGAAATGGCAAGCACCGAGTGGCCGATGGCCGTACCGATGTTGCGCTGCGAGGAGGAGTCGGTCAGGTCGCGCTGCCAGCGGCTGGTCACCAAGGTCGCGCCCAGGGTGTCGAGCAGACCGTTGGAAATTTCCAGGTTCGCCTCGGCGTTCTCGAAGCGGATCGGGTTGACCTTGTGCGGCATGGTGGACGAGCCGGTCGCACCTTCCACGGGGATCTGCGCGAAGTAGCCGATGGAAATGTAGCTCCACACATCGGTGCACAGGTTGTGCAGGATCCGGTTGAAACGAGCAATATCCGCGTAAACTTCGGCCTGCCAGTCATGGGATTCGATCTGGGTGGTCAGCGGGTTCCAGGTCAGACCAAGATGCTCGACGAAGGACTTGGATACCTGCTGCCAATCGGCACCTGGCACCGAAGCGTAGTGGGCCGCGTAGGTACCGGTGGCACCGTTGATTTTGCCTAAGTATTCGGTCTTTTCGATGCGGTCCAGCTGGCGGGTCAGGCGCCAAGCGAGAACCGCCAGTTCCTTGCCCAAGGTGGTGGGGGTGGCTGGCTGTCCGTGGGTGCGCGAGAGCATCGGCACTTCGCGGGATTCCTCGGCCATCCCGGTCAGCTGCGCGACCAGGGCGCGTGCTGCCGGCAGCCACACCTGGGTAACGCCGCCCTGCACGCCCAGCGCGTAGGACAGGTTGTTGATGTCTTCACTGGTGCAGCCGAAGTGGACCATCGGCTTGAGCTGGCCGATGCCGATCGCATCCAGACGGTTCGCGATGTAGTACTCGACGGCCTTCACATCGTGCACGGTGACGGCTTCGATCTCAGCAAGTTCCTTCACCGAGTCAGCGTCGAAGTCGGTGACGATCTTGCGCAGGGCAGCCTGCTGGTCGGCAGTGAACGGGGAGGTGCCGGGGAGTACGGAGTTTTCGGCCAGGTGGATCAGCCATTCGACTTCCACGTGGACACGATCGCGGTTCAACGCCGCTTCGGAAAGGTAGTCAACCAACGGTGCTACCGCACTGCGGTAGCGTCCATCGAGGGCACCAAGTGCCAGGGGTTCATTAGCAAGGGAAGTGCGCGCAATCTCAGCCATGCTCATATTCTTTCATTACTCGGTGCACATCACATCTTTTACGGTCGACGATCTTTCCACAGCCCGTAGTGCAACACCTCAGGCTGCACAAAAATAGCGCGAAGATGGAGGCATATTTTCACCGGCTCCCCGGTGAAGAATGACCGCTGGGAGAAAATTATGATGTTTCAGGCGACCTTAGATTCGGTGGCCTTCCAGTTGGATGATGCCCAGTCGACGACCCGCTTCGCGATTGAACAACTAGCTTCAATCAACTCTCTGACTTGGAGGTCTACGGCTGGTAAGGCGTTCGCTTCGGAAGTGAGCCAACTCAGCGACAGGCTCATTGCGCTGACTAAAGCCTTGGGTGAAGCTGAATCGTATCTGTCGTTGGCTATTCGTGAAATGAACGCATTAGAGGCACAAATTCTCGACCAGCGAATGGCATCCTAGCCATGGGGTATGACGTCAATTACAACTCCTTGGATTACGCCCAATCACGTCAAATTTGTCAACAAGTATATGGACAACTTCAAGATGTCCAGGCGCAACTGCTCAGAGCTTCAGTCCGCGCCCAAGAATGCCAACAACAATCACAAAACCAATGCCTAGCTAACGGGATAGCAAACTATGGGTATGCGGTCGGAGTTTTGGCGGATAAATTGCGCACCGGATACCATCACGCCACCGAAGCGGTGATCGATGCGCGTCGGCTGGAAGAGAAAGTTTCTGCCGCGATCGAGAATTATGTCAGGGCCGAAACCCGGATCGAAAATTCAATTCTGGTTTCCGGAAAATGGCAGATTCTGGCGGACCTATGGAACAACACGCGTCACAACGATTCGCGTCCGCCCACCCAAGACATGGAAAGCATTCTCAAACTCTTTGTCTTGCTCTCCTCACCTCGTGACCGGTTTGGCTTTGCCCGACCACAACCAGAGATGATGCATGAAACTACACAGAATCTCGCAGAGTTCATCAAGATCTGGGGCCCGCTTCGTAACAAAGAGTTGAAGCTGAGCGACTCGGGCCCGGTAGAGAAAATTGAGTCCGATGGAACGGTCAACACGTTCTACAAGCTGCATCAGGTCCTTAACGATGCAGGTCCCGAAGAGGACGGGAAGATTCTGATTGCAGAGGCAGAGAAGGACGGAAAGAACGTCCACCTGGTGATTCTTCCCGGAACTCAGCCGGACTCAGACGGGCAGAACCCCTTTGACACGTATGGAATCATCGACGGATTTGGTTTGGATTCGGAAAACTTTGCGGGGCCGATTGCTGAAGCACTTAAAATCAGTGGAGCGCAGGAAGGCGATGAGGTGATTCTTAGCGGGTATTCGCAAGGTGGGATACACATTGCGAACCTGATGAAAAACAAATTTCTGGGCAAAAAGTTCAAAATGAAAAAGATGCTGACTTTTGGCTCGCCCATTGGGCACATCGATCTTCCCGAAGATATCCGCAGCCTATCTCTTGAGGATTCCAAAGACATGGTTCCCGGGACCGATGGTACGGAAAATACGCGGAAGAAAGACCAAATCACCGTGAAATTTGACGGTCCGCGGATTGAAGATCAACTCGATGACGGACTTTTCGGCAAGCCCCACGATTTAGATAATTATGGGGATCACTTAAAAGAGATGGTCGAGAATCCGGTTCCAGACTTGCAGGATAATTTGCGGGAATTCGCAATTCCACCGGGACCGCTGACCTATCGGAAGTTCAAGATCGAACGCAAAGAACGCCCCAAGAATACGAAGCACGAAGAATGGGAAGAAGAAAAATATCGGATGGGGCGGTAGTCCCGAATACGCACTCGTAGATTGTCTGGCCCACCCCGAAACATTCGGGCGTGGGTTTTGTCTTGTCCTGCAGGCATGGCAAATCAGCGTTTTTTGCCTACCACTTTGTCTAAAGCTGAAGAGTCACGGCACGATAGGCCGCCGATTCATCATCTAAGGGTGACTACTTTTACTACGCGCTGACGAACAATTGTCTGCAAAACCTCCCTCATTGTCCTTGCCTTGGTGGGCACTGGTGGGCTTACTCGTGCGCTCAGCAGAACAGTAAGAGTGCAGAGTAACTTTGCGTATCCAAGGCGCTGGATCTAGCCAGATGAATGTATGGCTTTAGACGTCGAAAACCATTAGGGGCAATGCGTGTGACAATGTGGAAGTTATCGCCAATTTGACGAAGGAATTGGGTAGTAAAAGCGCCAGTAATAACCCTCGACGAGCCTGACGAGGGTTGCTACTGGCGGTTGTGGATGGGTATCCGTGCGGGGTGTGGCCGAATGTTCTTGCCAGCAGGAGAACGGTGCTTCGGCGGGGCTAGTCCCAGTAAGTATTCCGCCGCGGCAACTGCGCAGGGTCAAGATGCTTCGGCAAAATCACATGCGGCAACCCATCAACCACCACAAGCTTAATCCGGCCAGAATCAGCATCCATATGCGCACCCCGGCACAAACCACCCAAATTAATCAGCTTCGTCTCGCCGCCCAACCACCACGGATCAATATGATGAAACTCAATCTTCTCCGGCGGCTCCGTGCAACCCGGCACAATACACCCATGATCACGCGCCAGGACCGCGCGTTTAAGTCTCTCCGGCACCAACCGTTGGGCACGGCCATAATCGAGCAGTTCACTCTTCGAATTGAATACCGCCGGGATGATATCTGCTTCGCATAACAACCGTCTCAAATCCCCGGGCGGAAGCTTCACCCCGTGAGCAGTGCGTGCGTCCCCGGAGGCGAGGTCCTGCAAATTTTCGAGTTTCAAATGCACCAGAACCTCAGGCCTGATCCTTTGGCTGCCACCCCCGCTGGCGGGGATGGTGGTGAGCAGGTCCAGCAACGCATTCAACGCGCGTTCCGGGACCGTAGCCGGAGCTTCCACGGTTTCTGGCTCCCAGATCGCTTCCTCTAATGCCCCTTCGGGTAAGAAGTCCAGGATGCTGGGTTCTACTACGGGTGTCTGTGCAGGTGCGTCATCTTGTGCTTCTGATTCTGGGCTGGTGATGAGCTCAGCCTCAGCGGGTTCGGATTCGGCGGATTCTGTAGTAGCAGCCGGTTCGTCAACTGTGCCGGCCTGTGCCGGGCGGTTGACCCGAGCCTGCGCCCCCGCACGGGTCCGCGCATTGTTTGCCTGCGCAATCAACGAATCAAACAATTCACCTTCCACCGTGGAAACCCGGAGCAGAAATTCACGGCTCAACGCGTTCTTCACCGGCAACGCAAAAAACCCTCGGCGCAACGAGGAAGCCGTCGCAGTGCCTGCGGTGGTGCTCGCGGTCGTGATCAGCTCTTTGACCTGCTTCGTCGTTTCGGCAACACTCTGCCCCGCAGAGAGCAGGGTAGCTGCGTGTTCTTCCACAGGACGCCCATCGGCATGAAACAACGTGGGCTCGGTGCGGATCCCGTCAAAACTCTGGTCCTTAGGTTCACGCTTGGCCAGTTTCTGGCTGGTGTCCCGCACCACCGAGGGATGCAACGCCGGTGATAGTTCAGTGTCCGGGGTGGTGAATAGTGCGGCGAGGTGTTCGAAGCGCGGTGGGAGCTGATTGCCTGCCATATCGCGGCGGCCAATGAGGTCGTTGGCGTCACCGATGAGTTTGTTCGCTTCGGCGAACGGGATGTGAGTCCAGGAGGCGAGCAGTGCGGCGGGGGTTTGGAAGCTTGCTTTACCCGGGCAGCGGCGCGGCGCGCGGCTGGTGTCCGGGGGTGTGGTGCGCAGTGTGTCGAGTTCTGTTTCGTCCAGGGTGTGGGCGTTGGTGGCGGCGAGCCGGTCGGCGCCGGTGACTCGGAGGCGGGCTGCTTCGTCTTCGAGGTGCTGGCCGGTGGTGGCTAGTTCCAGGGCGAGGCGGGGATCGGTAGTGTCTGCCAGGTGCAGGCGCAGGAAGGTGAATAGCTTGGTGCCGGTGGTGGCTAGTTTGCGCAGGGTTTCACCGGTGAGGTTTTCTGGCTCACCGGTGGCTGCGGTGAGCTCGGTGAGCGTCGTGTGCAGTTCGGTGAGGGTGGCCCCGGCGGTGGTGTTCATGAGTTGAGTATGAACGGGATACTGCGCCGTGGCTGGTGAATTTGAAAGTTGTGGAAAACTCAGCCAGCTGAATAGTTCCGGTGCCCGTTGGACGATGAACTATTTCATCGTCCAACGGGCACCGGTGTCACGCAGGTGCTAGCGTTTTTCCTTACCTACAAATACGCCGAGGACCGCGGAAATGATCGAGATGATGATGGTGCCCGCGATTGCGTCCCACCAGAATTTATCGATGCTTAGTCCGACCGGGGTGAATTGTGTCAGCCAGCTGGTGAGCAGCAGCATCAAGGCGTTGACGATCACGGTGAACAAGCCCAAGGTCAGGCAGGTGATGGGCAACGTGAAGAACGCGACGATCGGACGCACTAAGGCGTTGATCAGACCGAAGATCAGACCAATGATCAAGTAGGCAATGACGGAGCCCATCAGGTCATCGCTCATCGCCGAGATATGAAGGCCGGGGACAACCCACACGGCCGCGGCAAGCGCGAGGGCGTTGATAATGACTCGAATCAAAAAACTCATAAGCCAATTTTGGCATAGAAGACTGGATGATCGGTGGAAAAGGAATCTGCCGATTGCGCCGCCGGGCACTAGGCTTGAGCTATGAGTGAGAACCCTGTAATCCAAGACCTGGTGCAACCTCGTTCCATCGTTGCGCGCTTGCCCAAGTACGCCGCCGGCAAACCACCGGTAGTGGTCGAAGGGCTTGAACCGTTCAAGCTTTCGTCGAATGAGATTCCTTTTGGCCCAATTGATGAGGTGCGTCAGGCGGTCTTGGCGCAGGATGCGCTGAACCGCTACCCGGATAGCCTGTCGACGAAGCTGCGGACGAGCCTGAGCGAGTACCTCGACGTGCCTGCCGCAGATATCGTCACCGGTGCCGGTTCGCTTGGTGCGCTGACTCAGATTCTGACTACCTTCGCGGGGCAGAACGAGGATGGAATTCAGGATGAGGTCATCTACGCGTGGCGCTCATTTGAGGCTTACCCGATCTTGGTGCAAAGTGCCGGGGCGTTGCCGGTAGAAATTCCGGTCTTGCCCGATGGGCGTCACGACCTGGAATCGATGATCGCAGCCGTTAACGAAAACACCTCGGTAATTTTGTTATGCACTCCGAATAATCCCACCGGTCCCATCCTGACGCAGGCCGAGGTTGATGACTTCATCGCCCGCGTGCCACGTAACGTGTTGATCGTCTTAGATGAGGCCTACATCGAGTTTGTCCGTGATGAGCATTCAGTGAACGGTGTCAACACCTACCGCGAGAACCCAAACGTGGTGTTGTTGCGCACGTTCTCTAAGGCGCACGGCTTGGCTAATCTTCGCATCGGCTACAGCGTTGCGCACCCGGAGATCACCGAAAATATTCGCGTGGTGGCGACCCCGTTTGCTGTTTCTTCGGTAGCCGAAGATGCCGCCGTTGCCTCGCTGGCAAACATCGATAAGGTGTTTGAACGCGTGGAGATTTTAGTTCAGGAACGTGATCGTGTGGTGGCGGCTTTGCGAGCGCTGGGTTGGGTATTCCCGCAAACGCAGGCGAACTTCATCTGGTTGCCGTTGGGTGAAAACACCCAAGAGTTCGTGCAGCGTGCCCAGAAGCGGGCGTTGTCGGTTCGCGGGTTCGGCTCCGAGGGTGTGCGCATTTCGATCGCGGAGGTTGAAGCGAATGATCGTTTCATCGAATTGTGCAAGAATTCTGAGGATTTAAAGCTCGGCTGACGTGCTTCTAATTCTCGCGTTTTAGAGGCCGAAAGATATAGGCTGTTTAGTAGTTAAGCCGCTATATGTCCCATAGGGAATGTATTCCTTGAGGGGCATATGAATGATTGAAGGATGTTTTATGTCGCGTGCCGCGAATGAGGCGACGGACCAGGGTCTAGTGCAGATTCTGACTCCGGAAGGCCAGCGTCTTCCCAACCAAATGTACGATGCGTATTTGGGTGACGTTGACGACGACATGTTGCGTGGTTTTTACCGCGATATGGCGTTGACTCGCCGATTCGACCAAGAGGCTACTGCCCTGCAGCGCCAAGGGCAGCTATGCCTCTGGGTTCCCTTGCGTGGGCAGGAAGCGGCGCAGATCGGTTCGGGGCGGGCCACCCGTCCCAGCGACTACATCTTCCCGACCTACCGTGAACACGGTGTGGCACTGACCCGCAACGTCTCCTTCTCCGAGATGCTGCGGCTCTTCCGTGGAATCTCCGGTGGCGGCTGGGACCCGCGGGAAAATAACTTCCACATGTACACGATGGTGCTCGCGGCGCAGATGCCTCACGCATCGGGCTATGGAATGGCGATCAACCTCGACCAGCATGGCTGGGATGAGGCTAAACGTGCCGCCGAAGGCGACGCGGTGGTGGCCTACTTCGGCGACGGTTCCTCCACCGAGGGTGAAACCCACGAAGCGATGGTTTTTGCGAACTCCTTTAACGCTCCGGTGGTGTTCTTCTGCCAGAACAACCAGTGGGCCATCTCGGTGCCATTCGACGTGCAGTCCAAGGTGGACTTGGTTCACCGCGCGGCCGGTTACGGCATGCCGGGCATCCAGGTGGACGGTAACGACGTGCTCGCGGTGCTGGCAGCAACTCGCTGGGCGCTGGAACATGCACGCAGCGGCAAGGGGCCGGTACTCATTGAGGCGATGACCTACCGCTTGGGTGCACATACCACCGCAGATGATCCAACCAAGTACCGAATGAGCGAAGACGAGCTCGCCTGGGCTCCGAAGGATCCGCTGATCCGGTTGGAAACGTACCTGCGTGAAAACAAGATTGCTGACGAAGCATTCTTTGCGCAGCTGGCTGCCGACGGCGATGAAATGGCCGCAAAGGTTCGCAAGGACGCCATGGCTTTCCCTGTCCCGCCGCTGGCCAAATCCTTCGAGCAGGTGTACGCCGAGGCGCACCCGCTGATTCAGGAGGAGCTGGCTTGGCATTTGGAATACGAGGCCGGGTTTGCGGACGAATCAGGCGCGGGGGAGAAGTAAATTGACGACAACTATGACGCTTGCCAAGGCCATCACCAACGGCCTGGACAAGATACTGCAATCCAATGACCGTGCGATCCTCATGGGTGAAGATATTGGCCGCCTCGGTGGCGTATACCGCATCACCGACGGGCTGATCGACAAATATGGCGCACACCGGGTGATCGACTCCCCGCTGGGTGAGGCCGGGATCGTCGGCGGCGCGGTAGGTATGGCGCTGCGCGGGATCAGCCCACTGGTAGAAATCCAGTTTGATGGTTTTGTGTTCCCCGCCTTCAGCCAGATCACCACGCAGCTGGCCAAGATGCATGCGCGTTCCGAGGGCCGGCTAACGGTTCCGGTGGTCATCCGCATCCCTTATGGCGGCGGCATCGGGTCGATCGAACATCACTCCGAATCTCCTGAGGCGCTCTTTGTGCACACCGCCGGGCTGCGCGTGATCACCCCGTCGAATGCGCACGACGCGTACTGGATGATCCAGCAGGCCGCGGCCTGCCAGGACCCGGTGATCTATCTGGAACCCAAGCGCCGCTACTGGCTCAAGGGCGAGGTGGATACCGAAACTCCGGCGCTGGACGCGTTCAAGGCGCAGGTAGTGCGTCCCGGCGATGACGCGACCATCGTGGCCTACGGCCCGCTGGTGCCGATCGCACTCGCGGCGGCAGAGGCAGCGCGGGAAGACGGGCGCTCGGTGGAAGTCATCGACCTGCGTTCGCTCTCGCCGATTGACTTTGACACCATCACCGAGTCGGTGCAGAAGACCGGACGGCTGATCGTGACCCATGAGGCACCGACCTTTGGCGGGATCGGCGGGGAGATCGCCGCGCGGATCACCGAACGCGCGTTCCTCTCCTTGGAAGCGCCGGTGCTGCGTGTGGGCGGATTCCATATGCCGTACCCGATCTCTAAGGTCGAATCCCAGTACCTGCCGGACATCGACAAGCTACTCGAAGCCCTCGACCGGTCCTTCGCCTACTAAGCGACGGATTCAAGGAGAAAAACATGACTGTCTTTAATCTTCCCGATGTGGGCGAGGGGCTGACCGAAGCCGATATCGCTTCATGGAAGGTCCAGGTGGGCGACACCGTTGAGGTCAACCAGATCTTTGTCGAAATTGAAACCGCGAAGTCGCTCGTAGAGCTGCCGTGCCCTTTCGCCGGGGTGGTCACCGAACTGCATGCCGCCGAAGGGGAGACCGTGCTGGTGGACCAGCCGCTGATCACCATCAACGAGGAGGGCGACCCGGTGCTTCCCACCGGCGTGCCCGAACCGGTGCAGGTCGCCAACACGGAAACTCCGAACCATAGCGAGGAGCCGGGCCCATTGGTTGGTTCCGGCCCGGCAGCGGATTCGGCGGTGCGCCGAGCCCGGACCAGCCGCCCGGCCCCGTCCACGGGTGACGAACGGACCAGCGCGGCGAACAAGGCTGGCGCGGGTGCCGCCGGTCTGGCGGATACTATTTCACGCCGCGCCCAGGGACTGGGACAGGCGGTGGCCCGCGAAGTGGACCGCCGCAAGCCTGCGATGGCGAACTTCATGGACCGGGTGCTGGCTAAACCGCCGGTGCGCCGCTTGGCCAAAGACCTCGGCGTGGATATCAACGAGGTGATCGGCACCGGCGTACAAGGCGAGGTGACCCGCGAAGACGTCAACAGCTACCAGGGGCAGCGCGAAGCCGAACGTGATGCGGCCCCGACCTACTGGGGCCATGGCGCCGCCGGTGGCGCACTGATCGAACGTTCGCAGGTCCGCGGGGTCCGCAAGGCCACTGCGAAGGCGATGGTGCAGTCGGCATTCAGTGCCCCGCACGTGTCGATCTTCGTCGACGTGGATGCCAGCCGCACCATGGAGTATGTGGCCAGGCTGAAGAAGTCCCGCGATTTTGAGGGAATTAAGGTTTCCCCGCTGCTGGTTTTGGCGCGCGCGGTCATTTGGGCCGCGGCGCGTAACCCGTCGGTGAACGCCTCGTGGGTGGAGACCGAATCCGGCGCGGAGATCCACCAGAAGCACTTCATGAATTTGGGGATCGCGGCAGCCACCCCGCGCGGGTTGCTGGTGCCGAATATCAAGAACGCCCACACGCTGAATATGCGGGAACTTGCGATCGCGCTGAATGACCTGGCGATGACCGCCCGGGCCGGCAAGACCAGCCCGGAGGATATGCGCGAAGGCACGTTGAGCATCACCAATATCGGGGTGCTGGGCATTGACACCGGAACGCCGATCCTCAACCCCGGCGAGGTTGCGATCGTCGCCTTCGGCACGATCAAGCAGAAGCCATGGGTTCTCGACGGCGAGGTAGTGCCACGCTGGATCACCACGCTGGGCGGTTCCTTTGACCACCGGGTGGTGGACGGGGATCTGTCCGCACGGTTCATGGCCGATGTCGCCTCGATCATGGAAGAACCTGCATTATTGCTTGACTGAAACCACGGAAAAACCCGTCCGGTGGGTGCCCGCAAGGCATCCACCCGACGGGTTTTTCACTCCCGGTTACTCAAAGTATTGTTGATATACTCGCAGGACTATGATTCGACCGCTTGTTTCAGCCACTGCCGCGCTAGTGCTGACGTTTTTCATATTGCCGATGAGCGCGCACGTGGCGCAGCCGGCGCCGGTGTATCCCACCACCGAGTCCAGCGCCCCGGCTCAAGACAGCGAGCCGGTGCTGATCCCGCTGATCAGCGCGCACGAAGAGAACTTCTATCTGGCGGTCAGCGAGGCGGCCCAGGATTCGGTTGATCAGCAGGCGATCGTTGACCAGGTGCGCGAATCGATGGGCGCAACCCACGCAAAGATCCTGGTGGGAGTGGATAAAAAACCCAATAAGCTCAAGGGTGCTGCGCAGCTAGTGCGCGGCCTGCTGCTCTTTGGCGACGGTGATGCGCTCAGCGATGACTGGTTGGAGCACGGGAAAGAACGCGGGTACGTCGGTAAAGGGTGGATCGTGGTGGGGGTGATGCTTCCCGAACTCGCCGGTGCACCCACCGAAGTTTTTGTGGATCCGGGCCGAGATGTCAGGCCCAAGGCCGAGGGTGCGACCGAGCGTATTCAACGCGCGGGCCAGCAATATTTTGATTCCCAAAACTACACCCAGGCAATCATCGAGGTGAGCAAGGCGAGTGCTGCGCAGCTGTAGGCGCCCAAAAAATCCATGTTCACCAGCTGGCAAGGGGCAGGCATGCTTGCACTGCTGGTGCTCGGCGTGGTGATCGCGGCCTTCATCGTGCACCGGCGCAAGGTGCGCGCCCAGGCTGCGGACCAGCGTGCCCAGCGTGGACAGCAGCTCGTCGAATTACTCCGCCATCGTGCCTTCCGGCTGCAGAAATTCCAGGCACCGCTGCCTGCCGGCGAGCCACCTGGGCGCAGCAGGCGGGCCAGCGAGTCCATCAACGCGGCGATACCAGTGCTGAACGAGCGCGCTGTACGGCTTGCGCAGAACTATCAGGACGGCGGCGCGCTGAGCGTCGAAGAGTTAGCGCGGATGGAAGCCTGCCTCGCCGATCAGGAGCTGCTGGTCGCCGCCACGAAGGCGCTCAATACGCTGCTTGAGGCAAAACGCGGGCAGAGCGCCGACTGGAAAGCCATCGTGCTCACGCACCGGGAACGGCTCGAAGACACCGCGCAATTCCTCAACCTGGACTCTGTGGGTCAGCTGGACTGCCTGCCGCATTTGCGGACCATGATTATCGAACACACCAACCGGTTGGACAAGATTCAAAACTGGGTGCAGGCCAGCGCGCCCCGTCAGCACAGCCCGGTGCAGTTCCTGGACGAGCTCTGGCAACTGCGTGCCGAACTGCAGCAAAACCATAGTGCCGCCCTCACCCAGGCGCGCGGGGCACGGGTAGAACTGATTGATTCTCTGCGCCGGCGAATGGATGCGGACGGCGCTCGGCAGGTATTTTCAGATCCTTTGACCACCGTGGACGCCGCGCTGGTGCGGGCTCACACGCTGACCGGTGAACACCTGCAGGAGAATTCATGAGCCGGCCCGGGTTCTACGATTCACGGGGCCGCAAGCTGCGCAGGCCACGATCCTGGGCCGCGCTCGGCGCGCTGCTGATGGCACTGATAACCACCTTCGTAGCCCTGCAGGGCTACCGGTCGATCCCCGAAGAGCCACGCTTTGAGGTGGACATCGTGGTCGAAGGGACACCGGACTGGAATATCAGCCAGGCCACGGTCGACGCGGCGCTGAGTGATCCGATCAAATCGCATCAGCCGCTGCGGCTCACGGTCACCGACCGGTACTTGAGCGGTGATGAGCTGCTGCGCGGACAGCTGCCCGCGCAGCAGGTGCTGCTCTCCACTCAGCTGGAGAATCTGGAGAGCCAGAATGGCAGCGTGCAGCGGCGGTTCACCGGGGCCGCGCTGGACTCGGATCTGGTGGCCGGCAGCGATGAATATACCGCGGCACGCTTTGAAATTAGTGGGGCTTTCCGAGACAATCTGGGCTTAGGCCACGGCCCGCAGGCGGTGGTGGCGGCCGCCGAGCGCGCCGCGATCGTGCTCTCTGCGCAAGGCGTACAAAACCCCGTCTACTGGTTTGGTGCGATTGGCCTCTGCGCGATGCTGACCGCCGCGCTGCTGTATGCTGCGCTGCGCTACCGCTCGCGGTGGGGGTCGCGGCATCGCCGGCTGACTGCTGCGCGACGCAAGCTGGCCCGGGTGCTGCTGGACCTTGAAGCCCTGGAGGCGACCTATGCTGCCGTACCAGCTGGCTCGCGTCCGGCGGGGTTCAGCAGAAACTGGGAGGAGCTGCAAAGCCTGTCCCTGCAGGCGGCGCGCAGTGAAGATCCGCTGGTCACCGCGCTGTTTACCAAAAAGGAGGCGGCCAGTGCGCACACCGGTGCCCAGCTCGCCGCCTTCGAAGCGAGCACCCGCACACTGACTCAGCTCGCCGACGCGTTGCTGGGAGCCGGGTCGGTGCATGCAAACCTTGCCGGGACCGGTTCCACCTTTGACCAATTGAGCCGGCCGATCAACGATGCGGCAACCGCTTTGCTGATTCGCCTTGAGCACGCCCCGGGAAAAATGATTTCCGGCAGCGACGTGCGCAGGCTGCGTGATGATCTGGGCGAATTGCTGCAGGCCTCGGCCCTGGAGACCGATAGTTCGCAGGCCGTTGAGCGCTGGCGCAAGGCCGAAATACAGCTGGCCGCACACGCCAAGGCGTTGGCCCGCAGCCTGCGCCGTTACCCGCGCGGGAAAATCCCCGCAGTGGCGCAGGTTCCCGCGGAGCATCTTCAGCTGCGCGAAAGTCTGGGCCTTAAAACCGCGGAGCAGTCCAGCGCCCTGTACCAGTTGAGTCTTGCCAACGCGCTGGTCCGCGCCACCTTGGGCGATACGCTCGCCTCCGATACCCGGAGGCAGCAGCCGGCGCCCGCTCTGCCTGCCGCCGGCAAAACTCCCGCCGGCCGCACAGCGCGTTCACCGGGCAGTGACGAACCTGCCCCGAGGCGCCGTGGGCTGCGCCTTGCCGGGGCCGTGGCGACGCTGCTTGCCGCGATGATCGCCGCCGGGCTGACGGTGGGCACCCTGACCGGCAAACCGGAGGTTCCGCGCGGCGGCAGCGGCCAGGGCGTCAGCTTCGAGGTTGATGATCCGGCCAAGCTGCTCGATGAAGACGAGGTCCGCCGTTATATGGACACCGATTTTCAGACCGGCACCAGCTTTACCCTGGCCGTACGCGATGCCGAAAGCTACCTGGATTTCCTTCCGCTTGAAGCGGGGCGAAGCTTCCACCAGGTGCGTCCGCGCAGTATCTTGGAAGCCAAATGGCGGCTGAAAAGCGAATTCAAGGACAAGGTTGATCCGCTTACCGGGGAGCTGCGTGAAGGCGAAGTGATCGTCCCGGTGCTGCTTGCCGACGATGAACGAACCGTCGTGCCGGGGGTGATCTCCGCGCAGCTGCAGCGCGGCGATTACGGGTGGGGGCAGCTGGCCGCCTGGGAGCACGGCTCGATCAGCGAGTCCAAGTACCTGGAGATGGAGGTGGCCGGGGCCTTGGATGACTACAACAACGCGTTAGCGCGCAACGGCTATGAGCCGGTCGATTTTTCTGGCACGGCGCTGTTCTGGATGCTCACGTTCCTGTTCTGCCTGACCGTGCTCAACCTGGTACTGGTGGTGCGTTACCTGCTGTCGACGGCTACCCGGCTGGGCCGGTTCGGGCGGGGCGCACGCAGCTTGGCACAGGCGAAGCGGCAGCTTGAAGCGCTGCTGCTCGGGTTGGAGGATTCGCAGATTAACGCGGTGGCGGTGCTCGGTGCAGATACTCACGGGCGCGCCGATGAGGCGGGGCAGCGGCTCTTCGAGCGCGCATTGGTGATGGCCTGGCATGAGGCGCAAGAACTAACCCAACTGCCCGTGGGCGAGCGGTGGGGCCAGCCCTTCGCGCGCAGGGTGGCGCACCTTGAGCGTTTGGTGGCGCGCCTGGGGGAACGCGATCAAGATGTCACTCGGCGTGCGAACGTTTTAGTGGCGGCCACCCGTGGGGCCGGCGGAGACGAACCGGCTTCGGTGCTGCTGCCCATCTAGTAGGCTTCCACGCAGGCGGCGGTCCCCATTGCCCCGCGTGCAGGGCAATGGGGACCGCCATCG
>Ga0065705_10000209_pt1 | contig 126210 bp, 110 predicted proteins | sample SwibulcommuniRL2_FD_59092 | JGI IMG/M metagenome (GOLD analysis project Ga0065705, IMG submission 59092) | Bulk soil microbial communities from switchgrass field near Rose Lake, East Lansing, Michigan, USA - RL2 Bulk Soil v2 (version 2) | ecosystem: Environmental > Terrestrial > Soil >...
ACGCGTGATACACCGACGCATTCGCCTGGGCACCAGAATGCGGCTGCACGTTAGCGAACTTCGCCCCGAACAAGTCCTTCAGACGCTCAATAGCCAACGTCTCAATCACGTCGACTTCCTCACAGCCACCATAGTAACGGCGGCCCGGGTAGCCTTCAGCGTACTTGTTAGTCAGTACCGAACCCTGCGCCTGCATTACTGCCTGCGCCGTATGGTTCTCCGAAGCGATCATTTCCAAACCACGCTGCTGACGAGCCAACTCGGCATCGATACGCTGCGCAATCTCAGGATCCAGCTCCGCTAGCGACTGCGTCAACGACGCAGGGGCTAGGGATTCAAAAGTTGCGTTGCTCATTACTCGACGTTTCCACCATTCGCGCTGGCGTAATCTCCTGCGGAAAGCAGTGGGCCTTCTTCGGTGACCTCAACGGTGAACAGCCAACCGTTGCCGTACGGGTCTTCGTTCAGGATTGCCGGGTTATCGATGGCTTCCTGGTTGACCTCAACGATGGTGCCGGTCACTGGCGAGTACAGGTCGGAAACCGACTTCGTGGACTCAACTTCGCCACAGGTCTCGCCTGCGGTGACGGTGTCGCCAACTTCTGGAAGGTCAACGTAAACCACGTCGCCTAGTGCGTCGGCAGCTACCTGGGTGATGCCAATCTTGGCTGGTGATGCTGCATCGATCCACTCGTGTTCGGCCGAGTAGCGCAACGATGAAAGAACTTTACTCACGATAATTCCTCTCCCAAGGGAAATGGTGGGCGTCTTTACAACGCCCGCTTAGGTTAAACGTTACTTGGCTCGGGTGTAGAACGGCAGTTCTACGACCACAAATGGCAAAGTCTTGCCACGAAGGTCGACATCTAGCTCAGTTCCAACTTCACTAAATGCAACATCTACGTAACCTAGGGCTACCGGGTAGCCCAGGCTTGGTGACGGCTGACCGGAGGTGATTTCACCAATGGTCTGCCCATCCTTGACGATGGCGTATCCGCCACGGCCTGCCCGCTTGCCTAGACCCTTCAGGCCAACAAGCTTGCGAGCAGGAGTCTGTCCGCGCAGTGCTTCAAGAGCTTCTCGACCAACAAAGTTCTCGGTCTTCTTGAAGGAAACTACCGGACCAAATCCAGCGTCAAATGGGGTGCGTTCAACGGACAGCTCGTTGCCATACAGCGGCATGCCAGCTTCCAAACGCAGCGAGTCACGCGAGGCCAAGCCACAAGGAACTAACTCGTGGTCCTTGCCCGCTTCCACGGCCTTGTCCCAGATCGCAGTGGCGTCTTCGTTGGCAATGATCAGCTCGAAGCCGTCCTCACCGGTGTAGCCGGTGCGTGCCAACAGTACGTCGATGCCGCCCAGAACTACCTCGATTGCCGCGTAGTAGTTCAGTTCCTTCACGGCATTCACGGTCTGCTCATCGGCTGCCAGTGCGGTCAGAATCGCTTCTGCGTTCGGGCCCTGCACCGCGATCAGCGAGGTGCGTGCTGACGCGTCATCGACGACCACGTCGAAGCCAGCTGCGCGTTCTGCCAGCTTGGCGGCGACTACCGGTGCGTTACCAGCGTTGGGAACAACCAGGAAGCGTTCTTCGCCGAGGCGGTAAACGATCAGGTCATCAATGATTTTTCCGTCTTCATTGAGGATCAGCGAGTACTTAGCCTTGCCGACCTTCATGACCGCGAGGTTGCCAGCCAGTGCGGTGTTCAGCGCGACGCCTGCCTCTGGACCGGTGAGCCAGACTTCACCCATGTGGGAGAGGTCAAAAAGGCCCGCGGTGGAACGTACTGCCTTGTGCTCGGCTAGTTCCGAACCGTACTTCAATGGCATATCCCAGCCACCAAAGTCGGTGAACGAAGCGCCTAATTCGGCGTGCTTCTCGTGCAACTCTGTGTGCTTGATGTCAGTCATCACGACGTCCTAGTCTTCGAAGGCTTCAGGAGGTGGGCAGGAGCAGATCAGGTTTCGGTCACCAGCTGCACCATCGATGCGGCCGGTGGCAGGGAAGTACTTATCGCGCTTGAGGCTGGCGACCGGGAAGGCTGCCTGCTCTACGGAGTACTTACGATCCCAGCTGCTGTTGACTACGGCCGAGACACTGTGCGGAGCGTTGCGCAGTGGCGACTCTTCGATGCTGTAAACGCCGGCGAGAACTTCCTGCATTTCCTGGTGGATGGTGATCATTGCTTCGATGAAGCGTTCGATCTCGGCCAGGTCCTCGGACTCGGTCGGCTCAACCATCAGCGTGCCGGCAACCGGGAAGGACAGCGTTGGTGCGTGGAAACCGAAGTCGATCAGGCGCTTAGCCACATCTTCTGCGGTAGCTCCGGTCTTTGCGGTCAGTTCGCGAAGATCCAAGATGCACTCGTGGGCTACCAATTCCTTGTTACCGGTGAACAGTACCGGGTAGTACTCGTTCAGGCGCTTGGCAATGTAGTTTGCGCTCAAGATCGCGGTCTTGGTGGCGTCGGTCAGTCCGTCGCCGCCCATCATGGCGATATAAGCCCAGGAGATTGGCAGTACGCCTGCGGAACCGAAAGCGGTAGCCACTACCGGCACACCGTCACGCTCGGAATAGGTACCCGATGGGTCACCTGGCAGGAATGGCACGAGGTGTTCGCCAACACCGATGGGGCCAACACCTGGTCCGCCACCACCGTGCGGGATGCAGAAGGTCTTGTGCAGGTTCAGGTGGCTGACGTCGCCGCCGAACTGACCTGGCTGAGCCAGACCAACCAGGGCGTTCATATTTGCACCGTCGATGTAGACCTGGCCGCCGGCGGCGTGGACCTTGTCGCAGACTTCACGTACGTCCGCGTCGTAGACACCGTGGGTGGATGGGTAGGTGATCATGATGGCCGAAAGGACATCCTTGTTCGCCTCGATCTTGGCATCAAGATCGTTCGCGTCGATGGTGCCATCTGCCGCGGTCTTCACCACAACAACCTTCATGCCGGCAAGTACCGCGGAGGCCGCGTTGGTGCCGTGGGCCGAAGCCGGGATCAGGCAGACGTTACGCTGGCCTTCGCCGCGCGAGGCGTGGTAACCGGAGATGGCAAGCAGCCCCGAGTATTCGCCCTGTGAACCGGCGTTTGGCTGGATCGAAACGCCAGCGTATCCGGTAATGGTGGTCAACCGGCCTTCAAGGTCGGTGATCAGCTCGCGCCAGCCCTCGGTCTGCTCGGCCGGAGCGTATGGGTGGATCGAAGCGAACTCTGGCCAGGTGATGGATTCCATCTCGGCGGACGAGTTCAGCTTCATGGTGCATGAGCCCAGTGGGATCATGGTGCGATCCAGCGCCAGGTCGCGGTCTGCCAGGCGACGCAGGTAACGCATCATCTGGGTTTCCGAGGAAATGGTGTTGAAGATTGGGTGAGTCATGAACTCGCTGGTGCGAACCTGAGACTCTGGGATGTCAAAGCCCTCTGGTGCGGACAGCTCCACGCCGAAGACCTCTGCCAGCGAGCGGACAATCGCCGCGGTGGTGGCCTCATCGGTGGAGATGCCTACCTGAGTTCCGGAAACCTTACGCAGGTTCACGCCCGACTCAGCGGCCTTGGATATCATCGCTGCGGCATCTTCGACGTTCACTACTACGGTGTCGAAGAAGGATTCGCTGGCCAGAGTGAAGCCACCGGCTACCAGTGAGCTGGCGATGACGCGTGCGTGGTTATGGGTACGGCTGGCAATCATCTTTAGACCTGCCGGGCCGTGGTACACGCCGTACATCGAGGCGCAAATTGCCAGGAGTGCCTGAGCGGTACAGATGTTACTGGTGGCCTTCTCGCGGCGGATGTGCTGCTCGCGGGTCTGCAGTGCCAAACGGTATGCAGGGGTGCCGGCGTCATCGCTGGAGACGCCTACCAGGCGACCTGGCATGGAGCGGGTCAGACCGTCAGCCACTGCGAAGTAGGCTGCGTGCGGGCCGCCGAAGAACAGAGGCACGCCGAAGCGCTGAGTGTTGCCCACCGCGATATCCGCGCCCTGCTCGCCCGGAGGGGTGATCATGGTCAGCGCGAGCAGGTCGGCGATAACAGTGACCATCGCGCCGGCGTCTTTGGCGGCGGCGATGATCTGCTTGTGGTCGGCAATGGAGCCGTCGTTGCCCGGCTGCTGCAGCACGATACCGGAAATGTCGCCTTCAGGCAGTCCCTGCGCCAAGTCGGCAACTTCGACTTCAAAGCCCAGCGCATCCGCGCGTCCCTGAATGACCTTGATGGTCTGCGGGAAGATATTTGAATCCAGGACGGTCTTGCCGTTGCCCTTTTTCTTGTTGACACGGCGCATCATCAGCACCGCTTCGGCTGCCGATGAAGATTCATCAAGCATCGAGGCGTTAGCGATAGGAAGGCCGGTCAGATCCATGACCATGGTCTGGAAGTTCAGTAGCGCTTCGAGGCGACCCTGGGAGATTTCTGGCTGGTACGGGGTGTAAGCGGTGTACCAGGCTGGGTTTTCCACGATGTTACGGCGGATCACCGGTGGGGTGATGGTGTCGTAAAAGCCCTGACCAATCATCTGGGTCTTCATCACGTTCTTGGAAGCCAAGCCGCGCAGGTGAGCCAGCGCTTCGGTTTCGCTCAGTGCCGAGGGAAGATCCAAGGCAGAAGCCTGGCGGATATCAGCCGGAACTGCGGTGTCGATGAGCTCATCAAGGCTGGAATAACCCAGCGTCGAGAGCATGTGGTTAACATCGGCCGGACGTGGGCCAATGTGGCGTGACACGAATTCGCTACTCGTGGATGCCGAGGTCTGCGTAATAGTCATGGTGCAGTTATCTCCAGGGGGATCTGTCTTGGCGCATGCCAAAGGAAGGTCTCTGTCCCTCCCCATCCCTGTTTCATAACCTGAGAGTTTTACACATCCGACCAACAAAGCCGGTTGCTTGCACCTTCGGTGAACCGGAACGGGCCGGTTTCTTTCCAGAGTTGCCTCGTGATGGCGGTACGGGGGCCTGAGAGTTTCCTGGGGAGGAATTGCTCCTACGGCGCCCATCCATGGTGTGAACGGGTCTCTCCCGCCATCCGTCGAAGGCTGCATTGAAGATCTAATGATCTAAAACACAGTTACATCGTACCTGCATCGGTGAGCGTAGTCCAAGACTTAAAAATCTGCCCAGTTCATAAATGCAGCCAGTAACGTCATCTAAGCAAGTTTCACGTACTCAGGGTACCTAGCGCTCAAGCTGTCCCCCGAAGATGTACCGGTGAGCCGGCGCTTAATCCAAGGACCCAAATGTTCTTTGACCCAGCCCATATCCTGGCGCAGTCGTTCACCGCGGGAATTGACCGGAAGCTCAGGAAGTCCTGGAAGGTTGATCTGCTCCACCCACTCAGGGTCCGCAATGTTGTGTTTGCCAAGTAGTTCCAGCACCTTGTAGGCCATCAGGGTATGACCAAATTCGTTCATATGCAGACGGTCACCGGCCCAATAGCGCAGGTCAGAAAATTCTCGCCAGCGCCAGTAATCTGCCACAATCGCCCCGTGGTTGTCGGCGATTTCGCGGATCTTCTCGTTATAGATTGCCGTGCGTGGCCGTGTCTTGTTAAAGAGCGGTGAGTCGACGGTATCAAATCCGGTAAAGAGCACCACGGCACTGCCTGCCGCAACAAAGCGACACACCATTCCCTCGTAGCCGCGCATCAGCGCATCCAGGTCGGCGCTCGGACGCAAAATGTCATTACCGCCGGCATAGATAGTGACCAGATCCGGTTTCAGTGCCAACCCTGCGTCGAGTTGCTGATTGATGACCTGACCAATTTTTTTGCCGCGAATCGCTAGGTTCGCGTACTGCCAGTCATCTTGGGTGCACAATACTTCCGCGACCCGGTCGGCCCAACCGCGCACGCGGTTAGGGCGCACCATGCTGAGATCTCCGACGCCTTCGGTGAAGGAATCTCCTAGCGCAAGGAATTTCATTTTGCTCCCTTGGCCAAGATCAGCTGGCGTGCCAGCTGGCTGAGCTTCACACCAGTTGAAATGTCTTTGGGTCCTTCATTGCGTGAAGGGATGAATCCAAAGCCAAGCTGGTAGGCCGGGTCGGCGAAAGCCAGCGATGAGTTCGCCCCGTCATGGCCGTAGGCGAAGATTGAGCCGTAATCATTACGGGCGGTGGCCTTCATGAAGCCCACGGCGAATGCTTGCAAGAGCCCGTTGGTACGGTCTGGACCGTACACAAGTTCGGTAGAAACCTGAGCCCAGGTATCGGCGTTGAGCAATCCCTTGCTCACGCCAAGAGCCGGTACCGCTCCAAAGGACGCGGCGTAAACTCCGGCAAGGGCCTCGGCGTTGGCCACCCCACCCATGGACGCTGGACCTAAATGGCGTACCTGTGCCGAGTTGGCCAGCTCGTGCCAGTTGTAAACCGGACCGGATTCCAGGGCGAAACCTGAGGTGGAGTTCACCGATAGTCCGGTTGGTGAGAATGGGTCCATGAAGGCAGGGGCTTGATCAGCGGCAGGCAGCACGTCACGGTAGCGCGGTTCAATTTCTGCACCGTGCCCGATATAGGCGTCCACGCCTAGTGGTCCGCGAATACGTTTTTCATAGACGTCTTTGAGTTCTTCTCCGGTTACCCGGCGCACGAGCTCTTCCATCAGTACGCCCATGGTGATTGCGTGATATCCCACGATGTTCTGGCCCAGTGGCCAGATGCTTGGCATCGAGGCGAGGACCTTAGCGTATTCCGCCGAGTTCAGCAGCACCTCGCTGGGGACCCCTCCGGGAACGCCGAGCACCCCGGCTTGGTGACTGAGCACCTCTCCGACGCTGAGTTTTTCTTTGCCTCCGATAGCAAATTCTGGCCAGTAATTACCTATTGGAGCGGTCGGATCAAGCAATCCGTCTTGGATCAGCAACGCGATTACCAGTGCGCTCAAACCCTTAGTGCAAGAGAAGATGCAGGTCAGACCGTCACCGGATAGGTGTTCGCCGACACTGTGGCTTAGCACCAATTCTCCGCGGTGGTAAATGGCTAATTGGGCCGAGTAATCTTCTTCTTCTGCGGCCCGAGCTTCGAGCGCTTCGGCAAGTGGTGCGAAATCTTCTGAAATGACCGAATGCATGAAAATCCTTTAAGTGCTTGTTACTTATCAACTAACACTAGTATCAGTTGATAAAAATCTATGCTTGGTTTTCTACTGTTTCTTGGCGGAACCGTAGTTTCCAGCCAGCGCTTGTCTGTTGCCACCACGAAGAGCACACCAGAACCGGTGAGTTGGCGGGGTTCATCCGATACGCGATGAGCACCAATGACGTATCCAGTAAGCGGGCGGTCAGAAGCTGCACCGGGCCGGTTTCTGGCAAGGCGCCTGCACCGTCGAGGATTGAACGCACGGCACTGACGTCTAAGAGTGAACCGTCCCGGCAAATTTCCTGGTAGCCAGGATGCAGGAAGTCACTCACCTCGGAGAAGTTCGTGCGTACTTGTGCGTCGAGCAGTCCCTGTTCCAGCTCGAATACGGTTCCGGTGACGTCCAGGCTCGTACTTTCTTCAGCAACGGTGTCCGGCTCGGGTTGCGGCGCTTCTTCGCTAGTTGTCGCCGGCGCACTTGAACCGACGTAGCCGGGTCCTGAATCCGGTGTTTTACCGCTTTGATGCGCGGTGGCAGCTGCCCGAGCGCGGTCATCTGCTTCTTCGTTGAGTTGATGGCCAGCGTGGCCCTTGACCCATTCAAAGGTGTATTTACGTCCGGTAATCGCGGAATCAAGTTCGCGCAGTATCTCCTGATTGAGTACCGGCTTGCCGTCGGCCTTCTTCCACCCTTTTTTCTTCCACCCCGGCATCCATTTACTGATGCAATTGATCGCGTATTGGGAATCGCACAGGATTTTTAGTTCGGTTTCGGGTTCTGTGGCGGTAGCTCTGAAGAGTTCGAGTACCGCTTGGAGTTCACCCATATTGTTGGTTCCGTGGTCCCAGCCGCCGGAGCCCCAGTTATTGTCATCGATATACCAGGCCCACCCCGCAGGTCCAGGGTTACCAAGAGCAGAACCGTCAGCTGCCGCAATGATCGTCATATTAATAATCCTGCCATGTCCACCCCACATCTATGGGCGACCTTCGTGCTCATGTTCTATTTTTAACCCGCAGAAGTCCCGGTGGACCCTTTTCAGGTGGTCCGCCGGGACTTCGTCTTACGCCGCGTGATGTTTCGCAGTTGCTTAGTTTTTACTGCGGATTGTTAGGCCGGGTATAGCGGGTTGTGTCCGGCGGTCACCCGTTCTTCGGGGCGTACCTCGTCCGGCGCTGTGCCATCGAGGAAAGGACCGGAGGTAGCGAGTTCTTCACGTCCATGGGATTCGAGCCAATTACTCAGATCTGGGCCCTTGGGCACTATCTGCGTAGGGTTGATATCCTCGTGGACCACATAGTAGTGGGACTTGATCTGTTCAAAGTCTGTGGTGTCACCAAAACCTGGGGTCTGGAAAAGGTCCCTTGCATAACCCCACAAGTTTGGCATGTCGGTTAGTTTATTGCGGTTTGCCTTAAAGTGACCGTGGTAGACCGGGTCGAAGCGTGCCAGCGTGGTGAACAGCCGGATATCCGCCTCGGTAATATGGTCTCCCATGAGGAAGCGTCGAGTTTCAAGCCGCTCCTCCAGGTAGTCCAGCGTGGTAAATAGCCTGTCATAGGCGTCGTTATATGACTGCTGATCGCCGGCGAATCCGGCGCGGTAGACGCCGTTATTGACCTCGGTGAAGATGCGTTTGATCAGTGGCAGCATTTCTTCAAGCGAATCTTCGGGAATCAGATTGGGTGCTCCCTCGCGGTGGAATTGTTTCCACTGAGTGGAGAAGTCCCAGGTGATTTGCGGGTAGTCGTTGGTTACTACCGCACCGGTTGGAATATCCACGATTGCCGGGACGGTGATCCCACGCGGGTAGTCTGCGAACCGCTTGAAGTAATTTTCCTGGACTCGTTCGGTACCTAGAACAGGGTCCTTGCCATCCTTATCAAGGTCGAAGGTCCAGCTGCGCGCATCATGAGTGGGACCTGGCAATGCGACAGAAATGGCATCCTCCAGCCCGAGCAGCCGGCGCGCGATGAGCGTGCGGTTGGCCCATGGACAGGCACGCGCTGCTACGAGCCGGTATCGTCCAGCTTCAACTGGCCACAGCTGTGCACCTTCACCCAGACCTGCTCGCGGGTGGCCGATGGAACTGGCAGGTTCTCCTGCGGCAAAAGCTTCGGGACGAGGATCTGCCACGATGCGATCTTGAATGTAGTTGGTGTCTCTGGTGAAGTCACCACCGGTGACGTATGCGCCCTTAGTCGAAAATTCGTTGCTCATGATCTCCCCTGAAGATTTGCCCTCGGTTTCTGCAACCTGCTTATTCACAGGCTAACGCTGAGGCTGGTCAAAAAGTAGTGCGGTGTTCCCCAAAGCACGGGATGTTATCTTGCAAACTTCCCGTAGTTCATCCGGGGGTTGTTNAGGCGTTGACCAANGCGGAAGCGCGAACCGTGTTCATTGCGGTAGCCCAGGAATTCAGCTGGTCAAACATTGGCTGGACCGATCCGGCGGNCTGTTCGGTTGGCTTGAATTCTGAGAAGTTCTCAAAGTCGCTGAAGAGCGAGAACATGCCGGTCTTCTGCACATGAGCGATCTGCAGTTCGGAAAGAATACCGCGTAGGTGTTCTACCGCGCGCGCTCCCATGGCCGAGCCGTAACCAACAATGCCGGCTGCTTTATTGGTGAATTCCGCATTCAAGTAGGACAGCGCGTTGGCCAGTGCCGGTGCGATCGAGTGGTTGTATTCAGGGGTAACGAAGATGTACCCGTCAAACTCGGCAATCTTTGCCGACCAGAGCTTAGTGGCTTCGTTCTGGTAGTTCTGGTAAGCCGCAGGGAATGCTTCGTCTAGCAGCGGCAAGTTGTAATCGGCAATGTCGACCAGCTCATAGCTGGCGTCATCGCGCTGCTGAGCCTGCTCTAATACCCACTGAGCGACGCCGTGGTTGTTACGTCCCGGGCGGGTGGATCCGGTAATGATAGCGATTTTCAACATCTTATTGCTCCCTAGCGTTGTAGTGCGCCACCGCGTTATGGTTGACGCGTCATCAAGTCTTGCTAAAAACAACATTACACGAGATGATTGATGTGTCAACAACTTTGAGGGTGTGCCTCTCACTACTATCTGCACATTAGGAGAAAAGAAAACATGGGAACCGAAGAAACTCGCTGGCTCAACGAGCGCGAGCAGAAACTCTGGCAAACCATCCGCGAGTTCATCTGGCAGTTCCCCAGCGCTATGGATCGTCAGCTCACCCAAGATTCCGCCATGCAATCGGGCGAATACTCGGTCCTCGCAGTGCTTTCCGAGTCAAAAGAGACTTCGCTACGCCCTGCAGAAGTAGCCAACGAGCTGCGCTGGGACCGTTCCAGACTCTCACACCTTTTGCGCCGCATGGAAGCTAAAGGGCTTATCACTCGATGTTCCGATGTTCTAGACCGCCGAGGTCACCAGATCGGATTATCCGAGCAAGGCTGGCAGGCGATTCGCGAAGCCGCGCCCTCACATGTGGAGTTCATTCGCCAGTCGCTCTTCGATTCGCTGACTACTACGGAGCACGCGGCGCTGGAAACTGCCTTGCCTAAGATTTTAGCCGCAATTACGCCGCGGGAACCAGCGGGCGATCCAGCGAACTAGCTGCGCTGCTGCGCCAATTCGCTCTTGTTGACCAGCCGGGCAAATTTACCGTCCAGCTTGACCAGCTCGTCAAAGGTTCCGGACTCAATAATCCGTCCCTCGTCGAGCACTACAATCTTGTCGGCGCGCAGCACGGTGCTCAATCGGTGAGCAATCAACAAGGTGGTTCGCCCCAAAGCCAGTTCATCCAAGGCTTGTTGGACCAGTGCTTCGGTGACCGTATCCAAGGCACTGGTAGCCTCATCCAAAACCAGCACCTTTGGCTGACGCAACATCGTGCGGGCGATGGCCAGGCGTTGCTGTTCACCGCCGGAAAAGCGGTGACCACGCTGCCCGACCTGGGTATCTATCCCGTCGGGGAGGGAACGAATGAGCTCCGCGATTTGTGCCGCTTCCAAAGCGTTCCACAATTGTTGCTCATCGGCGTTCGGGGCAGCCCACAGTAAGTTCTCGCGAACACTAGCGTGCAGCAGATAGCTTTCCTGCGCCACCACGGAGACCACCTCCGCGATGTCCTGCGGTTGCACCTGGGTTAGCTGCACACCATCTAAGCTCACGGTTCCCGAGCTTGGATCCAGTAGCCGTGGGACTAGGGAGCCGAGTGTTGATTTGCCCGAGCCGGTAGCGCCGACTACCGCGGTCATGCTGCCTGCCTCAAGCTTTAGGTTGATTCCCTGCAAGGTATCGGCACGCGCCCCGGGATACCGGAAATCTACATCCTTGAATTCCAATTCACCGCGCACCGCATCGTGAACCAATCGCCGTGGCTGGCTTGGCACCGGTAGCGCCTGATCAGCATCGAGGAACTCGAACACTCGGCTAAAGAGCGCCAGCGCCGAGACCCACTGAATAGAAATACTCATCAGCCCCATCACCGGCCGGAATATTCCTGCCTGCAGCCCGGTGAAAGCAACGAGGGTACCAATACTCATGCCGTCCCCGGTGACCGGAAGCCCAGCAACGATATAAAGAATCGCCGGAACTCCGGAGAAAATAATCGACATCGCGGCCATCCGCCAGCGTCCGGCGAGCGCACTGCGCATTTCCAGATCAATGAGTTTTGAGCTGGAGTCGGTGAACTGTTCGGCGTCCAGGGTGCCAGTACCCATTACCTTGGCGAGACGAACCCCGGAGATACTGAGCCGTTCTTCAATTATCGAGGTGAGCGTGGACATTTCGCGTTGCCGCGCCCCGGTGATTTTCCGGCGCAGTTTTGCTGTTTGCTTGGCCAGGATAATCGCCGGCGGCAAAACCACGAGCGAGATCAGACTCAGCTGCCAGGAAATTGCCACCATCGCACAGGCCGTAGCAACCACGGTGGTGAGGTTGGAAGCGATTGAGGTGGCCGAGTTGGTGATCACCGATTGCATCTGCCCAACATCATTGGTCAGCCGTGACTGCACCTCGCCAGAGCGAGCATTGGTGAAGAAACCCAGAGATTGTTTTTGCAGGTGAGTGAACAGTGACGTGCGCAACCGGTGCATGACCTTTTGGCCCATCAGGGTGGCCCGCCAGGTTTGCACCACTCCGAGCACCGCGGTCACCAAGGCAATGAGTACCAACCCGCCGGCCAGCGCCAACAGTAGTTTGACGTTTTGCTCTGGGATGGCCACGTCGATCAGTTCCCTGATAATGAAAGGCTGCGCCAAGCCAATCAGCGATGATGCGACAATCAGCAGCATCACAAAAATTACCGTGCGCAGATGTGGACGGAAAAGGTGCGCAATGCGGCGCAGTGAGACGGGATGGTCCTGCAACCATTCTTTATCTTTTTGGGAATTCCCCGCGCGGGCGCCGCCTGCGCCGCCACCTGGTCCACCCATTGGCATAGCAACCATGAGCACCTCCGAGATTCTTGTTCTAGTTACCTCAAGAATAGCAGAGGTAACCTCACTATGTGGTTCCATCTTGAAATTGTTGGGAAAAACACCCTATGCTTAAGCACATGCTTCCCCAAGAGTCCGGCCCTGACTTGGTCGACCTGTTCAATCGCAGTTCTCGTATGCTCCGTGGCAAATGGCGCCGCGCCTTGACCCCTTACGACATCACACCTCATCAAGTTCGTACCATGATGCTTTTAGGACGCGTTGATGCCGAAGGCATGCGCAACTCGCAACTCGCCGAAAAGCTGCATATTGCCCCGCGCTCTACCACCGAGGTCATCGACCAGCTGGTCGCCAAGGAACTGGCCACCCGCACCCCCGACCCTGCGGATCGTCGCGCCAGTTTGATCACGCTGACCGATTCGGGCCGTGAACTGCTACAAAAACTACACGGCGAGCGGAAGCAAAGCCACGAAGAATTTTTCTCCACCCTCGGCGAAGTTGACCGTGCAGAACTCAGCAGAATCTTGGGCATCCTCGTGGCAGACGCGCCAGGTGACCCACGCTGTTAGATAACTAATTTAAACCGCGGAAGGGTGGCTCCACAGGCAATGTAGTTGCCTGCGGAACCACCCATTTTCCGTCTGGATTAGTTCTCTGTTTTACCCCGGCGCCAGTACCCCATGAAGGCCACCTGCTTGCGATTTATCCCTGCCTCACGCACTAGGTAACGACGCAGTTCCTTGACCATCCCTGCTTCACCCGCAATCCAGGCGTAGAACGGTGCGGATTCTGCCGCCCCGGTCTCCCAGAGGATCTGCTCATCGATATCGATATCTTCTGGATCCGCATCGGTGTGCACCGCCCCGGCCGCTGGAATTGCCACGACGTCTTTCACCGCTGCGGCAAGCAGCACCCCATGCTCGTTGGTTCCGCGCGTCAGCCACTGCACCGAAACGCCTGAACGGGTGGAGGCGCCCAGGATATCGTCGGTATCCGGAACCTCAATCAGGGCATGCCCGGTGACATTGGCAGGCAATGCTTCCAAAATTGCGCAGATTGCAGGGGCTGCGGTTTCATCTCCGGCGAGCACTACACGCCGAGCGCCGCCGGGGCGGAATTCAATACCCCCATAGGTCTCATCACTCAGGGCCCGGTTCGGACCGAGTAAGAGCAGTTCATCGCCAACCTGGGCCCTGTCCGCAAATTCGGTCGCCGGCCCGCCTTGCAGCGCACCGTTGACTACCTGCCCATGCATGACAAAGTCGATATCCAGCTCCGCGGTGTCGCCGAGGTTGTCGCGGTGTCCCACCTCGCGGAAGGCGCGAACGGTGTACGTGCGCATATACCCACGGGAAGCCGGATCGATGGAAAGCCAGCGCCGGTACCATCCTTCCTGCCCCGCCGGACTGGACAATGCCTCGGGACGCAACGCGGCGATCTCCGCGGTGAGTGCCGATCCACCGGCAGGTGGCAGCAAAAGCTTGATGCGCATATCCAGCGGGTGGCTGTTGGTGCCGAAGTGCGATAGATCGGTGCCTCCCACGGTGATGCGGCGGAAGGCAGGGGTGAGATCCTGTGTGCGCATCACCATGCACTGGTAGGCCAGGGTGGAAAGGTGTTCGGCGCCTGGACGAAGCTGCGCTGACTCATCTTCCGGCGCAGCTGAGGTCGGCGTTTGGAGTTCGCCGGCTACCGTAGGTTCGTGCTTGACTGCCGGTTTGGTCAGTTCAACAGATTCTGGAGAGCGCACGATGCCTTGGGCGGCGAGCACATTTTCGGTGCGCAACACCCGGTGGCGTCCGATAGGCAATACCAAAGGAGTGCCGGCGACCGGGTCTGGGATCACCCGGCTTGGCATGCCAAAGACGTCTTTGACGGTGCGCTCGGTGACTATCTCGTTGGGGTGGCCGGCGGCGTAAATTTTTCCTTCACGCAAGGCCACCAAATGATCTGCGTAGCGTGCAGCGAGGTTCAGATCATGGAGCACAATGACCACCGTGATTCCGCGGGTGCGGTTGAGCTCACTAATCACATCGAGTACTTCAAGCTGATGTGCAACATCTAAGAATGTGGTTGGTTCATCAAGGAGCAGCAACTCGGTTTCCTGGGCCAGGGCCATTGCAATCCATACGCGTTGACGTTGACCGCCGGAAAGCTCATCCACCGCACGGTCCGCCAGCTCCATGGTCCCGGTCAGTTCCAGCGCGCGGTTAACCGACGCCTCGTCCTCGGCGGAGAAACGTTTGAACAGTCCCTGATGCGGGTAGCGTCCACGGCTGATCAGCTCACGGGCGGTGATACCGTCCGGTGCCGTCGGTGACTGCGGCAGCAAGCCCAACGTCTTGGCGACTTCCTTGGCCGGTTTAGTATGAATATCTTGGCCGTCCAGTAGTACCTTGCCACCGGCAGGTTTGAGCAGCCGCGATAGGGCGCGCAGCAGCGTGGACTTGCCACAGCCGTTAGCCCCCACCACGATGGTCACTTCCCCGGTGGGGATATCCAAGGACAGTTCATCGACGATAGTGACCTTGTCATAGGCCAGGGTCAGATCGTTTGCCTGAAGTTGGGCCATGGGTTATCCCCCGCTTCCTGTTGAATTTGTCCGCACCAGTATCCAAATCAGAAACGGTGCGCCGAATGCGCCGGTGATAACTCCTACCGGCAATGAAAGATCTGCGAACAAGTTCGCGGCAAAGAAGTTGGCAACGATCACCAGTGTTGCTCCGGTCAGCGCCGCCAACGGAATATTGATGGGACCCCGTGATAGTGCGGCGCTAATAGGTCCCGCCAAAAATGCCACAAAGGCCAAGGGCCCGGTCACCGCAATGGGTAAGGCCCCCATTGCCACCGCGACAAAAACCAATAGCACCCGAGCCCAACTCACATTCAGGCCCAGAGCCGCAGCGGTATCCTCCCCCAGTTCAAGCATCTTCAGCTGGCGCAAGACGAAGGGAAGTAAGAAGACTGCAATAATTCCCAGCGGAACCAAGAGCAGCAGTGCACTGTCCCAATTGCTCGAAGAAAGCGAGCCGGTCAGCCAGTGCATCACATCGCTTGCGGTATTGAGCTGCGCTTGGGTCAGCAAATATTGAATCAGTGCCTGCAGCATGGACCCAATGGCCAGACCGGCAAGGATCAGCCGGGAGCCGGTACGTTTTCCCGAGGCCGAAAGCCAATAGATCAGCGCGGCAACCAGCAGGCCGCCTGCCAGCGCAAAGACGGTGAGCTTCCAGTCGTTGTAGCCCAAGACAATCATCGCAAAGACCGCGGCCGCCGAGGCGCCGTAGCCCACACCGATCACATCGGGGCTGGCCAACGGGTTGCCCAGCCAGCGTTGGAATAGGGCACCGGAAATACCCAATCCGGCGCCCGCCAGAGCGCCGACAGCCAGGCGTGGCAGACGGTCGGACATGATGATGAAGCTTGTTCCGGGGACCTTATCTCCGCCAAGTACCTGAAGCACTTCCAGCGCAGGGAGCCGGTCACGGCCCCAGAACAGATAAGCCAATGCGGTGGCCAGGATAGCTAGTGCCATCCACAGCGCACTGCGGCGCACGCGACGTGACCTGTCAGCGGCTCTCGTTGAATTATCTGCGTCCAGCCCGTTGGCCGTTGAGGTTATCTCTTTTGAGCTCACAGGCTCACCGACTTCATCCCGCTGCGCATCATGATGATAAAGATCGGTCCGCCGAGCATGGCGCACATGACGCCCACCTGAATTTCGCTTGGTGGCGCGATGATCCGTCCCACGGTATCGGCCACCAGCAGCAAAATCGGTCCGGCAATTAAACAGGCAGGCATCAGCCAACGGTAATCCGAGCCGACCAATAGCCGCACCGCGTGGGGAATCATCAGGCCCACAAAGGCAATCGGGCCTGCTACCGCGGTGGCGGTGCCGGCCAGCACCACCACACCTACCGAACCGATCACCCGGGCACGGCCCAGGTTGAAGCCCAACGCGGTCGCCGTGTCATCCCCCATGGAAACGGCGTTGGAAACCTTCGCAGTGGACAGCACAATCAGTGCCCCGATGGCCACGACGGGAATGGCGCTGAGGAAGGTATCAATTCCGGTGGTGGACAGCGAGCCGATCTGCCACATGCGGAATCGGTCCAAGGTGGAATCTGAGATCATCAGGATCGCATTGGTGACCGCTCCGACGCCCACGGCCAAGGCGGCACCGCCCAGGGCGAGCTTGATGGGGGTGGCTCCCTCGCGTCCCACATTGGCCACGAGATAAACCAGGATCATCACTACCGCTGCCCCGATAAAAGCGGCGGCCATAATTCCGGCGAGCGAGCTTACCCCGAGGAAGCCGATCGCTAACACCACACTCATCGAAGACCCGGCGTTCAACCCCAGGATCCCGGTATCTGCCAGTGGGTTGCGGGTCAGCCCCTGCAGCCCGGCGCCAGCCAATCCCAACGCTGCACCGACCACAATGGCACCGACCGTGCGGGCAAAGCGCGAAGCAACCACACCCTGGTCCCCATTGGTTGGATCAAAATTCCAGATAGCGTCGGTGACGGTATCCAGCGAGACGCTCCGGGCTCCCAGAAGCAACGAGGCGAAGACCGCCAGAGCTAAAAAAGAGGAAAAGTAAGAGGAAGGAGGTGAGCTTTCTACCTGCCTTCGGCGACTTCTCTTGCCCTGCATGGGGCGTAATACTTTTAGTCGCGGTCATTGCTTCCTACACTCGTTGCTATGGCTCATCTTCCCTTGCCCACTATTATCGCCCCTGGCGTCGGCCTGCTGCGCGCCGAGAATCCTTCGGAAATGACGTTGGACGGGACCAATTCTTATTTGCTCTTTGATCCAACCTGCACCGAGCTGACTGTGCGAACCCCAGCAGTTCTCATTTGACCCGGGCCCTGATCTTCAGGTCCATTTGCAGGCCTTGGCGGCCTTCGATATCCAGCTGGTGCTGATCACCCACCGGCATGCGGATCATACCGGCGGAATTGATACCTTGCACAGGTTGACCGGGGCACCGGTGCGCGCCCGCCTCGAAGAGCATTGCCGGGATGCGGAGGTCCTTGAAGACTTGGAAGTCACCGAGGCCGCAGGAATTGAAGTTCAGGTGGTTTTCACCCCGGGACACACTTCGGACTCGGTGTGCTTTATCCGCCGGGGCGAAACTTCCCATTTGTTCACTGGCGACACCGTACTGGGCCGCGGCACGACTATTTTGGAACATCCCGATGGGACCTTGGCCGATTATTTGGCTTCGCTGCAGCGGCTGTTGGCGATGCCGGATATGGCATTGCATCCGGCGCATGGTGAGCAACATGAGGTATCCCATCCGTTGCTTCAGAATTATCTGACGCATCGCGAATCGCGGTTGGACCAGGTGCGTGCGGCCATGGACAAACTCGGCAAGGCCGGGGCTGACGTAGCACCAGCGCAATTGCTGGAACTTGTCTACCCCGGCCTCGATGCGCGCTTGGTGGGCGCAGCTAGCCGTTCCTTGGAAGCGCAATTGCACTATCTAGGCTTAAATCCTTAGTCGTTACTTGGCGGCCGCTGCGTTTTCGGCAGCCGTGACGATTTTTGGCACCACGTGCTCCAACGCCCATTCAATGGACAGCGGCGAAGCTGCGGAGATGGCCAAGGTGGCCTGGTCATCTCCCGGGAGAGCCACTGCCTTATTCTTCACCGCAGGGATCTGACCATACAGTGGCTGAGCCTTGACGATGTCATCTACGCTGTTGCCAGCAAGAGCAGAGGCGAAGACGATATCTGCGTCCCACTCGTTGACCTTTTCAGGGGACACGGTGAAGAAGAAGGTGTCCTTCGCGGCGTTCTTCTGGACGTAGTCTGCCTGCGTCATACCCAAGGCGGACAGGAAGCGTGGACGGGTGTCCCCTTCGGAGTACACGTATGCGGTGTCCGGTGCGGAGAGGTCCGCAGCGATGAAGGTGGTGTCTTTTAAGGCCTCGTTGTCCTCGCCAACCTGTGCCAGTTCACCTTCGATTTTCTTGACCAGCGCGTCGGCCTCGTCTGCCTTGCCGAGCATCTGGCCGGCGGCTTCGGTGGTCTCTTCCCAGCTGGTGGTGTAGTTCGGCTTAATCGGGCCGACTACTGGTGCGATTCCCTGTAGCTTCTCGTACTGTTCCTTCGTCAAGCCCGAATACGGGGCGAAGATGACGTCGGGCTTGCTCGCCGCGATTCCGGTGTAGTCAAGGTCGTCACCGATCTTGTACTGTACCGGTGCGTTCTCCGAGCCGAGAGGAGCACCAAGCTCTTCTAGCTTGGCATCCTTCCAGTCCGTCGAGTTGTTAGCGTTCTGCCCGTAAGCATCGATGTCCATGCCGACCGGCACGGTTCCCAGAGCTAGTACCGCATCGGCGTTGGCCCATGAAATCGTCGCTACCTTCTCAGGCTTCTCGGTAATTTGGGTTTCGCCGTAAATATTTTTGATACTCACCGGAGAGAAGCTCGATTCAGCGGAATCCGAACTCTTAGGCTCTGAGGTCGAGCCACAGGCGCTCAGGCCAAGTGCCAAGATTGCGGAGGTTGCGGCCAGTAGGCCAGCACGACGCGTAATTTTCATGGGTCATAATCCAGACGTTGCGAGTTGTCATAAAATAACCGGCACTTAGGTTAGGTAAACCTATGTGAACCGCATGCAACTTTACGCCGATCGCACTTCAATACGCAACATCAAGGATATGTAATCCACGTTACTTACCGCCAGGACAGCTGAGCTAGCCCTTACCTCAGACGTCACCTACCGTTATCGACCGGAATGATCTGCCAGCAACCTGCGTGGGTCAGCGATGTTCAGTGACAACCGGATCACCAGCAACCCCGCAAGCAAGACGAGCAGCACCGTGGCTACGGTCAGTGGTTTCAGGAGCAGTGCCAACGATGCGAAGGGCAGCACCAGCACCGCAGAAGCCACGGTAAAACCTATGGCCACCGTCAATGCAGGAATCATCACGCTTTTAACTCGTGCCTTGTTGACTACGCCTAAATCAACGCCCAATCGATGAAGCCCCAAATATAGATCTTGACGATCCAAGGTACCGGCACATTGGCTAATTGCAGCCGAGATGGCCACACATATCAAGGAGATGCTCAGCGTCACCAGCACTCCGGTTAACACGTCAGTGCCCAGGTACAACTCCCATGAGCTGGCCATATCATTTTCCGAAAACGCAAACATCGCCGCCCCGGAACCACCGATTACCGCAACGAAGGCAGCCATGGCCACACCCGATACCTGACGCCAAGCGCCACTGGGCGACTCCAGAATCATGCGAGCGGCCAGCAGCTGTTCGGGATTCTCGGCCTTCTTCAGTTTCGCTTTGCCCACCTTCGCTACAAGCCAAGGCCCAATCAGGTTTAGCGCCAGCAGGCCCACCCCAAATCCGGAAATGATGATGGCGATCAGGACGCCTAAGCCCACCGGCAGCAGACCGACCTTGGAGAACAACGTGTAGATCACCACGATGCTACCGATCGCGATAACCGCGCGCATCCAGCTAGGCATCGGTGCCGAACGCCGGGTAGCCACCGCCAACGGAGTAATGACCAACTTGCGCAGACCGGCCAGTGCGCTCACCACCGAGAGCAGCAACACCGCGAGTACTGCCGCGCCCGTTGCCATCGGAGGAAGGAAGATCGCCGTGCCAATCGCTTCACCCTGGAACTTCACCCGCGCTACCGCCGGGGCCAGCGCCAAATACAGCACCACCCCGCAGATTGCGCCAATAAGCGCCGTAGCGCCAGCCTGAATCACCGCAACCGCACGGACCTGGAATCCGGTGGCTCCCAAGAGACGCAACGAAGATAAGGCACGGTCTTGAGCGCGAGCCGAAAGTTTGGCAGCCGAGGAGCCTAAGACCAGCAACGGAACAATCAACAGCACCAGCGCAAACGCGGCTAAAGGAATGTAGAACCCTTGCGCTTCACTTTCAAGCTTGGTAAATGACCAGGCACCGCCAAGTACTATCAGCACCATGGCGCTGACCATGGTGTAGGCGCTAACTGTCAGCAGTTGTACTATCCGCCCGGAATTACTCGGGCGCGCGAGCATCCACGCCATATGCAAGGTATTCATGAACGCGGCCCCTGAACAACTGAGTCATCCGCGGTGATCTTGCCGTCTTGCAGCGTCAGGATCCGGTGGCAGCGTTGGGCCACCTGCCGGTCATGGGTGACCATCACCAGACTTTTACCCATCCCCACGGTGCACTGCATCAAGATATCCAGAACTTCGCTGCCGGTGACCGAATCCAAGGCGCCCGTAGGCTCATCGGCAAAGACTATGCTCGCGCCAGTCACCTGCGCTCGTGCGATTGCTACACGCTGTTGCTGTCCACCGGAGAGCTGACCGATGCGGCGCTGTTCCATTCCGGCTAACCCCAATTGCTGCAAGGCATCCACGGAACGCGCGATTGCTGCGGTGCGTGGTACGCCGTTGACCATCAAAGCCATCGCCACGTTTTCTTCGGCTGTTAGCTCCGGAATCAACAGTCCGGATTGAAAAACGAAACCAAAGGCTTCGCGGCGCAATTTGGTTCTTGCGGTGTCGCCAAGCCCGTCAACCTCAACCGGCGCTTTGCCCGGCAGGTTCAGGGTGACGGTGCCCGAATCGGGTAACTCGATGCCCGCCAATGCGTGCAGCAAGGTGGACTTGCCTGAGCCGGAAGGACCCATAATAGCGACCGCGGTCCCGGCCGCGATATCAACGTCAATTCCGTTGAGGGCATGGGTGCTGCCGTAACTTCTGAGCAACCGGCGGGCTGAAATAATTGGATTGGATACATACGAATTCTGAAGCATAATCTAATGTTCCCAATCGCGGAGGCCAGGCACATCGGAGCACCGATGGAGTTGTCCGTGGGCGAACTCATCCTCCGGTAGGAGAGCCAACATTCCTCCTGGCTAAACGACTGGAGGTAGGCTCGTTGGTGATGCTGCTCGAAATTTATACCCAGCCATTTTGTGCCCCCTGCGTACGCGCCCGGCAGGTAGTCCACCGTGCCGAGGAACTGCTGCCCTTCCTCAGCGTCGAGGAGATCGATGTGGTGGAACAGGTAGCCCGCGGCGAAGAATTGGCGGTGACTTCCACACCGGTGATTCGATTGCTGGTGCAAGGCGAAGAAAAGTTCAGGGCCGCCGACACCCCAACATTGCAGCAATTATTAACTGCCATAGCCCATGTCAGCGACTAGGCTCACCTAAGTTTCAGCACGATGTTGCACCGGATGAGCCACTTCATGGGGAAGAATGGCTCAGGTGACTAGTGTGCCTAATGTTGACCATGAATGCTTCCAACGAGTGTTGGCAGATTCCACTAACCGTATTGAATGGTTACGGGCACGGTCACAAGGTATCACCGCAACTGATGTAGCTAAGCTGTCCACGGAAAAATCCATTCGGAATGCCGCCTGGGACAAGCTCTACGGTTCTGGGTTCTCCGGTAATACTTACACAGAGCACGGTCGACGTCGTGAGCCGGTCATCGCCGCGTGGGTGCAGGAAAATTTCAACATTTTCCCTTCGTCACAACTTTTCCACTCGCAAAATTCTCGGCTGCATTTGGCAACCCCCGATGGTTTGGGCTTTGACCAAGACGGCGCACCGGTATTGGCGGAAATCAAGACCACCAATAAGCCGTTCAAGCGGATCCCTAAAAATTATCTTCGCCAGGTCCTGTGGCAGCAGCATGTCATCGGCGCTCAACGCACCTTATTCGTCTGGGAACAGCACTATAACTTCGTGCCGGTTCAGGCGGTCCCCGAGTTTCTTTGGATCGAGCGAGACGACTCGATGATCCAAGACCTCATCGACAAGGCCGAGCAACTCATTGCCGCCTTGCGCGAGTCAACTTCCCGCGAACAGCAATACCTGGACTACGGTCCAGCAGCCCTGCGCCTCTAAATATCCAAGGCGCAGAAGCGCCACTTCAGGCTATAGCGGTGGGTTCTGGATGGTGCGCGGGTCTGGCAGACATTCTGGATAACTCTCTACCAGTTCACCCAGCAGTTTTTCGCGCAGCATATTGCGCAGGTTCCACAGGTCCCCAGGATTTCTGGCAGATAAATAAATGGTTACCGTTTGCAAGCCGCCCAAGGTGTCTGTCACGAGCAGGCTATTATCGCGTCCATCCCACCAGTCAGAAGATTCAAGCAATTCGGTAGTACGCGTACGCAGGAATTCAATCGGCGCATTGAGTTTCAATTGCAAGGTGATGTTGCCGCTAATCTCGGTGCTGCGCCGCGACCAGTTTTCAAATGGCGTGGTGGTGAAGTGTGTGGAAGGCAGAATCATCCGCCGTCCGTCGAGGAGCAACACCACCACATAGGTCAAAGTTATCTCTTCAACGGTGCCGCGTTCGGCTTCGACCACCACAATGTCATCCACGCGCACCGAGTCGGTAAAGGCAATCTGCAAGCCGGCAAACACGTTGGCCAACGAGGACTGAACCGCCAAACCAACAACCACCGAAGCAAGACCAGCTGAGGCCAGAAGACCTGCGCCTAGCGCTCTGACCTGTTCAATCGTCAACAGCACGGCAGCTACCGCGATGATGCAGAGCACCGCAATAAGTACCCTGCGCAGTAAACCAACCTGCGTTTGGACCTTTGCTAATCGGCGGCCCGGACCAAAGCGGCCTCTGATGCGCGCCAGCAGAACTTCCTCAACAACCTTGACCAGCACAATAATGAGCCAGGTCAAGAAGAACACCAAACAGATGAGCAGCACAAACTGCCAGAACTTGTACGAGCTGATGTCGCGGTGGAAGGCCAACAGCGAAATTTTGAGAACAATCGATGCGAAGGTACCGAAAATCGGGATTCTCGCGTTTTTCACATTGACGTCACCGAGTCCGGTGCGCTGAAAAATACGATGTGTCAGGCCAGTAATCAGGAAGGCAAGAATGGATGAAAAAATTAATCCAACAGCGACAACAACCAGAAATTGCAACGATTGAGGCAGGAACCCGGAGGCTTCAACGAATTCGTCGACGGTGGTATCGATAGGTGCAGACGGGCTTGGCAACATCGTTAAAGCATGTCACACGAGACTAGCCGAACGCTGAGCGACACCTTGGATATACCCGAACACCGGCTACCGCGTCACGGATACGCAGCAGATCAATTCCAGTTGGATCCGGCGTCTTGTTTCGACTGGCAAACCGGGTTTTAGTAGTCTTACGGGTCCGTGCCGGACCCTAGGGCGCACTCAGATAGAAAGCCGGTGGTTCATATGCGCCGCACCAAACTTGGACTTCTCGCAGCTCTCGCAGCAGCGAGCATGCTCTCGGTAGCCCCTGCAGCCTCGGCCGCTCCGGTGGCTACCGCCGCGGCCGGATGCCCAACCGTTTATTGGGGTTCTTTATCCAAGACCTCCAACATCTCAAGTTCTTCCACGATGACTAATATTCGTACCGGACGCCATACCTGTTTTGACCGGATGGTGATAGATCTCAGCGGTAACCCCGATGGATATTCGGTGAAGTATGTCAGCGCACTGACCGGAATCGGGTCAGGGAAAGAGGTACCCACCACGGGTGGTGCCAAACTGGAAATCCTGCTGAAGTCCGGAACCAGCACCAGCTATCGTCCCGGATCCACCATCAAAACACTGAATTACACTACCTTCCGCCAACAGCTCTGGCTGGGAAGTTTTGAAGGTCAGACCAAGATCGGCATCTCCACTCGGGCACGACTGCCAATGCGTGCCTTTGTCCTTTCTGGTCCGGACCAAGGATCGCGTTTGGTGATCGATGTTGCTCACAAATGGTAACCAGCTGTGCCTAAGCCATGAGCTTGCCGTCATGACCGGACGCACCGCGTAACACCGTGTCAACCTGCTGAAGAATGTGCCACGATGCTTATATGTATCGCACATTTGCCTATCAGCAGGTTGACGTTTTTGCCCCCACAGCCTTCAACGGCAATGGGCTCGGCGTTGTCTTTGAGGCAGATCATCTCGATTCCATGCAAATGCAACGCTTCGCCCAGTGGCTGAATCTATCGGAGACTGTCTTCTTCGTGACGCCCACAGAGCCCGAAGCCGACTACGCAATTCGTATTTTTACTCCGACCACCGAACTGCCCTTTGCCGGGCACCCTACGCTAGGTGCTGCGCATGCGTGGCTTGAGTCTGGAGGCCAGGCTGGAGCCAGTGGCCACCTACTCCAGCAATGTGATGCCGGTTTGATTCAGGTACGGATTGAACGCGAGGCCAGCGAAAAGCATGAGCGCCGCCTCGCCTTCCTTGCCCCACCGTTAACCCGCAGCGGCCCCCTGGAGCAAGATGTTTTGCAGTGGGCAATTGCCGGGCTGGGGATTAACTCAGAAGATGTCATTGCCCATCAGTGGTTGGTCAATGGACCACACCACGCCGGATTGTTGCTTCGCGACGCCGACCTCGTGCTGGGAATTGAGCCTGATTATGCGGCCCTTGACGGGTTGGAACTCGGAGTCATTGGCCCCTACACCGCCTCAAGCGTGGCCCAAGGTGTCTGGCAGCCACAGGCTAGCGTCTTACCGCGTATTTCGGGGACACGCGAGGAACTGCGTCCCTTAGATTATTCGGATCAAACTCGTTCCGAGGAGCGCTTTGGCGCCGTGGTACTTCAGCCACCGGCAGACTTTGAGGTGCGTGCTTTTGTCTCTGGTGAGGCCATCCAGGAGGACCCCGCAACGGGTTCACTCAACGCCGGTTTTGGCGTGTGGATGACTAAGGCAGGGTTGGCACCGCAGCGTTACACCGTCCGCCAGGGCACTCGCGTGGGACGCGAGGCAATCTTGCATATTGAAGCGAGCGAAAGTGGTCTTTGGGTCAGTGGGGATGTCACTACCCGCATTGAAGGAACTGTGACTTTCGACTGAATCTCTGACTAAGTCGGATAATGCATTTTAGTTTCACTGTGCAAGCATTACTCTGGGTCAGTGCCTGAAATCGTAAACTCTCCGCCAGACTTTGACCGAAAAACCGCTTGGCGTGCCCTCTGGGCATTGGTCATTGGTTTCTTCATGATCCTGCTCGACACCACCATTGTATCGACGGCGATGCCCGCCATCATGAAGTCCCTGGATGCCGATATCTCTGGGATCCTTTGGATCAACAGTGCTTATCTGCTCACCTTCGCGGTGCCTCTGCTCATCACCGGGCGTCTCGGTGACCGTTTTGGTCCGCGCAATATTTACCTCATCGGGTTGCTGATCTTTGCTTTGGCTTCGCTGTGGTGCGGGCTGTCGGACTCGCTGGCTTCGCTCACCATTGCCCGTGCTGTCCAAGGGCTCGGCGCGGCAATGATTTCGCCGCAGGCAATGACGCTGATAACCAGACTATTTCCCTACCAACACCGCGGTGCCGCGATGGGGCTTTGGGGAGCCGTCGCTGGTATTGCCGCGTTGCTAGGCCCAATTGCCGGTGGACTATTAGTCGACTCGGTCGGTTGGGAATGGATCTTCTTCATCAACCTGCCAATCGCCGTATTGAGCTTCATCATGTTGTTGAAATTTGTTCCCCGCCTGGCACCGCAAGCTCATTCCTTCGACTGGGTTGGCGTAGTGCTTTCCGCCCTGGCAATGTTTGCATTGGTCTTTGGCATCCAAGAGGGCGACTCAACTAATTGGGAGCCATTCATCGGCCCGCTGAGCTCGTGGCACCTAATCGCTCTAGGTGTGGTGCTCTTCGCGGTATTTATTTGGTGGCAATCCAAGACAGCCAAGGAACCGCTGGTTCCATTGCGGCTGTTTAAGGTTCGTAACTTTTCGCTGGCAAATATCGCCATCACCTGCATGGGCCTGACCATTTCTACCATGGCTCTACCGATGGTGTTCTTCCTGCAGAATGTGCGGGGCCTGACTCCGACCCAATCTGCATTGATGATCTCCCCCATGGCCATCGTGGCAATATTCATTGCACCGGTGCTGGGAAAAACGGTCAACAGGTTTAATCCTCGGACCCTCGCGGTACCAGGGTTCTTCCTGATCGGCACCGCGACCGTAGCTTACGCATTGATGATGCATGCGGACATTGCCCTGTGGACCTTGCTGATCCCCTCGGCGGTGCAAGGTATCGGTTCGGCAATGATCTGGCCTTCACTTTCGCTCGCTGCAACCAAAAATCTCACTCCAAGGGATGCCGGGGCCGGTTCAGGTATTTACAACACCACCAGGCAGATCGGTTCGGTCCTAGGCTCTGCGCTCATTGCGGTCATGATGGAAGCACGCGTTTCCGCTGAGATTCTCAAGGTTCAGGCTCAGGGTCCTGGGGCTATCCCTGAAGCGACAGCCGTGGGGCTGGGCCAGGCATTGCTGCTACCTGGGTTTGTGGCTATTGCCGCGGTACTTGTGGTGGTCTTCCTCAACGTCCCGGAAAAGAAGAAAGTCTCTTAGCTTCAAAAAGCGCAAAAACGGGGTAGGTTCCACATGGAACCTACCCCGTTTTTGCTCAGTCAAAATCGACTATGCAGATTGGTCTGGCTTGTCTTCGCCCTTGACCTTCTCTACGGTTTCACCGATCTTTTCCTGCGCATCGGCGGCAAATTCTTTCACGTTCTCCGAAGCGTCGGCCGCGAATTCCTTCACGTTTTCAGACGCGTCAGCAGCGAACTCTTTAACGTTCTCCGAAGCGTCGCCGGCAAATTCCTTGACGTTCTCGACTGCTTCGCCCAGCTTCTTCTTTGCATTATCCAAGAAACCCATGGGTTCTCCTTTTGGTTCGAAACCTGAAAGTGACTACTGAAGGCTTGCAGTCCCAGCTGAAACTTGCGTCAGTTGGAAATTTGCTCACCGTGGAGGCTAAATTATTTCTTTTTCTTCGCCAGCTTCGCCGAGCGACGACCAAAGATCAGCGCTACTGCGATACCGGCAAGCCAAGCATCCTTGGCTAGAGCGGTGCCGTCACTTGTAGGGCGGATTCCATCAGATTCGGTCATTCCCGGGGTGCGCAAGTAGGAAGCAAGCAGTACCCCTGAAAATGCTCCGAGGCCGAGACCTGCAAGTCGCGAAGGAATGATAGGCAGGAGCAAAGCGCTACCCAGTGCAATTTCGGAGACCGAAACCGCCTTACCGAAGGCTGCTGGTTCCAACTGCCCCAACTGCGGCACGCCGTTGGAGGCCAGCTGCTGCAGTCCTGCTGCGCTAGCTTCGTCAATGCGAAGCTTGTTGATTCCGCTGTTGAGAATGAATGCGCCACTGACCAAACGTAGTGCGGCGTTTGCGATAGAGATTCCCATGGGCCCTCACTTCTCTTCTAAGTAGTTTTACTGCGGCACTCGCAATTATGAGTTGCCTTGAACCTCAGCGTAGTCATCCCGGGGAATGATCACAATCATTTAGTCCCGTGAGCCGGAGTCAATTAGCCGAAACATGCTAAATTCAAGAATCATGATCTCTTCCTCCGCCGTACCTTCAGCCGCTCTGGACCTTTTAATTACCCAGGGGTTCGACACCACCAGCGTCGATGAGCTGGCGGCCACCGCCGGGATGTCACGGTCCACGTTCTTCCGCCGTTTTGGTTCCAAAGAAAACATGGTGTTTGCCGATCAGGAAATGATCATCACTCATGTGAAAACGACACTTGCTGCGTCCTCCGTCAGCGCCACACAAACGCTTATCGACGCGGCACACGTGGTCTTTGACCAGTACACGATGAACCCTGAGGCCGCCCAGTTGCGTCACCGCTTACTTTCCTCGGTGCCTTCGCTGCGCGAACGTGAGCTGGTTTCCACTCACCGTTATGAACGAGCTTTTTATGATTTCCTCTCCGCCAGGGAACTAACCAACACGGCACCACACCGTGCCCTGAGCCTAGGAATCAGCGCAGGGTTGGTTGCCATCCACAATGACCACCTGCGCCTGTGGTTGCGTGACCCATCCGCCACGGATCGGGAGCATTTGGCTGCAGACGTGTCGTTATTTTTGGACCGTTTCGCAGACTTGCTGGATCCCAATCATGCTCACAAAACAAAGCCATCTCAGGCGCCGCGCGTGGTGGTTTCCGTTCTTGACGCAGCAGATGATGAACAAGCGGTACTTGATGCCGTATCTAAGGCGCTACGCGAACACCGCGGCTGACACTTAGTTTCTTGACATGGCATTGAGTTCCATTAGGCTGGATATAGAACAGTTTTCTTTCTCTGCCTAGGAGCACCCGAAATGACCCAGCAGCACACTGAATTTGAGTTTCCCACCGGCGTGGTGGAACCCGAATACGATCTATGGGCCGACGGGGTAGACATTGACCCCACCGGGGTGCTCGCCGAAGTCGATCCGTTAGATGCCGCGTGGCGTAACAAGGCGCGCACTTTCATCCTGGACGAAGTCAAAGACGACATCCACGAATACTGGGACAAGGCAGACTACCCACTTCACCTGATTAAAAAACTCGGTGATGCCGGATTATTCCGTGACGGGTTGGATTTTGAGGGACATGAACCAATGAGCCCGATGGCCGCTGGCTTGGTCAACATGGAGTTGGCCCGCGGCGACGGGTCGGTGGCTACCATCGTTGGCGTTCAGGGAGGCTTGGCTCTGCGCTCGGTCATGTTCTGCGGCAGTGCGCAGCAGAAGACCAAATATGGTGTCCCGATGCTTGCAGGCGAGCTTGCCGGCTCCTTCGCGCTAACCGAGCCGACTCACGGTTCGGACTCAGTAGGTCTCGAAACCCGAGCCCACAAGGTCGACGGTGGCTACGTCGTCAACGGAGAGAAGAAGTGGATCGGCAACGGCTCCATCGGCGGCATCACCGTCACCTGGGCACGTGATGAGGACGGTAAGGTGCGTGGTTTCTTGGTTGATCAGGAATCCGCAGGCTACACCGCCACCACCATCAAGAATAAGCTTTCCTTGCGTGCCATCTGGCAGGCTCATATCCGCATGGAGAACGTCTTTGTTCCAGACGAAGATGTGCTCCCGGATTCCCATAGCTTCAAAGACACCGCACGCGTTCTTTTTGCCACCCGTTTGGGTGTCGCTTGGTCTGCAGTTGGCCACGCCACCGCATGCTACGAATCGGCGGTGCTTTACGCAAAGGCTCGCACACAGTTTGGCCGGCCGCTGGCAGCAAGTCAGATAGTGCAGGAACGTCTGGCCCGGATGCAGTCCGAACTGGCGACCATTCAGCTGCTTGCGGTGCAGTCCACCAAGCGTGAGGCACGCGGAGAACTCACCGGTCCGCAGGCTTCCCTAGCTAAATACACCGCAACACGCACCGCACGCCAGATCGCTGCGAATGCCCGTGATCTCCTCGGCGGAAACGGTATCCTGACCAGCAATCGAGTAGCCCGGCACTTCGCCGATATTGAAGCCATCCACACCTATGAAGGTACCGAAACCGTTCAGGCCCTACTGATGGGCCGCAACATCACCGGCATCTCAGCCTTCGCTTAACCCAACAATTTAAGACAAATAATGCCGTGGTCGAGACACCATTTTATTGGTGCCTCGGCCACGGTATTACTTTCTTAGCCTTTGCCTTCCCGGCGTAGCCTATTGTTCGTGTATGCGGTGGCTTGATGATCCCACGGATCTTCTGGCCAAGGATGTCTCGGGTACTTCCCGCGCATTTCCGAGCGCACCTGTGCGTAAGGCCCGTTAAAGAAACTCAGTAAGTCCTCGGTGACCGCCAGCGGGCTGCCTTTGGGCGAAAGCAGGTGGAACTGTACCGGCAGTTTCTCCCGCACTAACCGTGGAGAATCTTTCAGTCCAAAGCATTCCTGCAATTTCACCGCTACCACTGCCGGACCGGTTGAATCCACCGGTGGGTACTCGATACGGATCCGTGACCCCGAGGGCACTTGTAGTCGTTCGGGAACTAAAGAATCAAATTCATGAGCATGCTCCCACGGCAGCAATGTTCGCAACGATCCTGCCAGGTCTATCTTTGACGCAGGTTTCCCTGAAGCCAGATGCTCTAAGCCTGCCGACAGCCAGTCTGACGCGCCGTCAATTAAGCTCGCCTCATCGACCGGGACAAAGGGCGCCCCCAAAAGCCGGTGTGCCACACCCATTCGGCGGCGTAGATTCTCAAAGGCTTGTTGTTCACCAAAAAGCGCTAGTGATTGCTCGCGAAGCGCCGTTGCGGCCGCCTTGCGTCCCAGTTCTTTCGTGGCCTTAATCGGATGCGACGCAAGCTCAATGGCGCCCAACGACTCAACCTTGCGAGCCGAAATCTTCCCATCCACCATCGCTGCGCTTTCGCTGACTTGATGAAGCTGGCTGAGCAAACTAAGCACCTGCTCTAGTTCAATACCCACCGCGCGGCGAATCATTGCACCGGTACTTGTTGAAGCGCGGGTAACCTCGGTAATCGCCAAAAACTCATAATGCGCCAGGTGGCTCCCTCGCGGCAAGGAAGCGCGCGTCCCTGACGCCAGCAGGTAGTCGTGATCTTGGACCTTATGCGCCACCCACTGCGGATAGGCCAAGGCGCAGACACCGGCGAGCGCCCTGGACGCATCTTGGCTCCGCGCATTCCCGGTAAGTTTTTCAAGTCTTTTGGTCTCTTGCTCCCAGGCTCGGTGACCAGGATGCGTGGGGCGCCGAATTGCCTGTAGCAATTCATACAGATCAGCGTTGGCGATTCGTTCCGAGCTGGCTAGCAGGGCTACCGCTTCCGCGGTGGGATGTGAACCGAAATGTTCGGAGCCTTCCAGCAGTGCACGTGCCGTCCTGGGATCTGCCGGAATTTTCACCATGCGCTCACCCAACGCGGTGATCTTCCCTTCACCATCTACCGCCTCCAGCGCACGCAGCACCTCCTCGTCGGTGTGCAACGTGTTAGCCGGTGGCTCTTCCCAGAGCCGGAGCCCCGCTCCGCGCGGTGCACCCCACGCAGCCAATGAAAGCGCGGCCTGAACTAGGTCTCCGGTACGTATTTCTGGGGCAGAACTGGCTGGCGCCGCCGCAAAGGCTTTCGCATCCAATGTGCGCACCACCGTTCCCGGGCCTAGGCGTCCAGCACGCCCGGCGCGCTGCGTAGCTGACGCACGGCTTGCCACCACCGTGACTAGCCCAGCGATACCGCGTCCGGCGTCTCGGCGCGGTTCGCGCGCATAACCAGCGTCAACTACTAGACGTACCCGAGGCACGGTCAATGAGGATTCAGCAATCGAGGTGGACACGATAATTCGTGGTCCTTCGGTAGCCGCCGGTTCGGCAAGAATCTGATCTTGAACCTTTGCGGGGACTTGAGAGTGCAATGCAAAGGCGGTCATCCCAGAGGCTGCAATCTGGGCGCACACACGGTCTACTTCGCGGGCTCCTGGAACGAAAACCAAGGTATCGATCACGGTTGTGGAGCTTTGATTCAGTAGTTTTGAATGTTTCACCGCAACCTGGGCGACGTGGGATAGATAGTCTGGGCTGATTCCACGTTCGGTGATCCGTTGCTTAGCGAAACTGTCAAAGAGTTCGGTCACCTCAAATTGTGCGGTGTTAGCCGTCAATACCCGAGCAGGTTCATCACGTGCCAGGAGCTCGGAAAGTTCTTGAGAATGCAGGGTCGCACTCATCACGATCAGGCTGAGATCATCTCGCAGCTCGCTGACCTGATTCACCATGGCCAGCAATAGATCAGTATCGATAGATCGTTCGTGGACCTCATCAATGATCACCGCGCTGACTCCGGCTAGATCCGGATCGGCCAATAACCTGCGCAGCATCAGTCCGGCGGTCACAAATTCAACCTGCGTATTTGCCGAGCTTTGACGTTCCCCACGAACCGCAAAACCTACCTTGTCCCCCAGCCTTGAACCATCTAATTGCGCTAATCGTCGCGCTGCGGCGCGGGCCGCTACACGGCGTGGCTGAGTGACGATGATCTTGCCGGTAAGCCCCTGCGCAGCCAGCGCCACAGCCACTGTGGGTGGCACAATGGTGGTTTTACCCGAACCCGGTGGCGCCTGAATGACTAGTGGCCGGCTCGGTTGAGTTTGCAACGCAACTTGTAGTTCTTTTCGGCTTGGTCCGAAGGCCAAACCTGAGGCGATGCGTTCAAGGTCAAAGACTTGGGCATCCATCGGTGCTATACCGACCCAAAAAGCTTGGATCGCACTGACCACTGGTTCAATCGGGAACAGCGTACTGCCGTGGGTTCGCCCCGGCAGCGCAACCAACCGGGCGTGCGGCAAGGCGCGGGCCATAATCTTGTTTTGATCAAAGCGGGGCTGATCACGGGTACCAATCAATAACAGTGTGGGGGTGGTGATCCTCGAAAGCTGGCTCAGCTCTAGGTTCTGCACGGTTTCGGCTGCGTCATAGTAGGCGGCTAAGGCCAATGGGTCATTGCTGAGGAAAGCTAATCGAGTGGCTGGGTCTAGCCTGCCGCGGGTTTCTTGCCCGGTGACAAACCCTTCGATATCTCCTTGACGCAAAACTTCTAGGTAACCGGGGAAGAACAGTTTGCCAATCTCCCCGTCGGTAATCTCGTAGGTTCCCCCGAGCATCGTGAGGCTCAGGACCCGTTCAGGTCGGTCCATGGCCACATGCAATCCACTGCGTGCGCCGAAAGAGTACCCAATGACGTGTGCTGCCGGAAGGCCGAGATGATCTAGTACCGCATAAATATCGCTGGCAATTTTGTCCATCGTGTAATCGGAGCTTTGATGCGACTTCATCGATTTGCCATGCCCGCGCAGGTCCATGCGAATGGTGCGATGGTTGGTGCCTAAGGCTTTGGTATATCCCAGCCCACGCCAGATAGAACGTGAAAGTGCCGATCCGTGAAGGAAAAGAATTGGCTCACCGGCAGCTCGGTCGTCATCAAAGAAGATTTCGGCACCATCTGCGGGGTTATTAATCATCGGCATACCTCCGATTAAATCCTCTTGTGTCTCAGCGAGCAATTCGCCGGGCTCCGGCCCGGTGAGCATTGCCCGCTTCTATCGACTTTGGTCAGAAAAAGGATGACACTAAAAGTATGAGGTCGATGGCTTTTTGCCGCGACACTAAGACATGCGAGGGAAGGAGCATCATGCGCAACGGTCAAGAGGACGAACTTGGAGTCGAAACTCAGGAGCAGGCCACGGCACACGTGAAGCACGATCATGAAGAAGAGTTAGTGGAGGAATGGGAAGACGAATCATTCCCAGCCTCTGATCCACCCTCGAATTACTAATCCAAACATACTGAGGATTCGTTGACCTCATCTTCAGCTATTGATAAGAATCCCGTCCTAGACTGGTGATTACCTTCTCAAGGTGCGAGTGATTTATAGGAATCGATCTGCGCGGGCGTTACCTCCTTGACCCCCGCAGATCGATTCTTTCTTTAAGCTTCTTCGTTACTTCTTCTTCGTGAATTCGATCGTCGTAGCGCTGCTCGCGGCCACATCCAATTGGAGTTTGCCGGTCGCATTCTTTGTCACGCCGCTGCCCTCGGCAGCAAACGGGGCCTCGGCACGCAACTGGGTCTTCTCGACGGCTCCGTTTCCAGGTGCATAAATCTGTGCTGCCCCGGTGGCTCGATATCCCTTAGGTACGTTAACTGTCAGCGGGTTTTTCGACTGTTTGGCTGCATCGTTTTTGTTGATCACGGTCACCAGAACATTGCCATTTTTAACCTTAACAGCATAGGCCGCAATATTTTTGTCCCCAGAAATTTTCGTAGACATGAACTGGCTACCAATGCTCAAGCTGGCTAGGCGCATAGCCAGGTAATTGGGTTGGGCCAGCACTTGGCCTTCACCGTTGCTACCGGTTCCGTCCGCGGAACAGACCACCGACATCGGTGCCCCACCACGGCAGGCACCAAGCATGGAATGCATGTTCATCCGCTCCACCCCAAGATGCGCTGACGCAAAAATATGGTCAATGGTCCACAACGCGGTGGCGTGAGTACGCGAGGTGTTATTCGTCCCCGGGCAGCTCGTTGACCCGGTTTCTTCGACCCACAGCGGAACCTTCTTTTTGTTGGCCTTGGCTAATCCAATTCCCAACATTTTCGCAGCACTCTTGCTCACCACAGGATCTAGTAAGTTCTGCCATTCAGGTCCTCGCCCTGGCACCTTATCCGAGGAGCATTCATAGGTCGCATAGTAATGCTGGGTCAAAGCCGTAGTGTTAGGTAGTTGCGCATTCAAAAACGCGCTCATCCACGAGCCGTCAAAGACTCCCGGTCCTACAATTGGAACCTTCTTACCGGTGGCCTCATCGATGGCTTTGACGTACGCCCGCACCTGGGTGACATACTTCTTTTCATTCCATTGCGAAGGTTTGCGGACCTGCAGCCCGGGACGCGCATCATTGGTATACCCGTTGGGTTCATTGCCGATAGAGATTCCAATCAGGTGATCCCCGAAAGTCTTCACGGCATATTTGGCCATATCGGCTCCGCGCTTCGGATCGTAATGGCCCAGCGGAATACCGATGGTGACCTTAGAATCAATCTTCTTGACCGTTTTCATCACGCGTTCGAGGTCTTGGGGCGTGACCAAGGTTTTGCCCTTTGGCGCTTCTTCTCCCGTTGAAGTCCAGAAGGTTTCGCGGTCCAAGACGTTTCCGCCAAAACGTAGACCAGGATGCCCCAACGCACCGAGCATCTCGTCGAGGTTGCCGGCTTCTGGGTCCCAACGCGGATCGCTGAGCTCGGTAGCTTCAAAGGACACTCCGATGTTGTCATCGCTCAGGCTAGTACCAAGGTTTGAGGATCCGACATTCAAGGTAGCTGCCTTGCCTGCGGGTTTGTTATTAAAATCTTGGACAAAGTCCGGCAGCGGTTCGGGGGTCGGTGTTGCCGGCGCCGTCGTCGCGGAATTTGAGGCCTGTGGCTCTTGCGTCGTTGGGCCCGAGGAGCAGGCGGCCAACAGTCCGCAGATCAAGAGCGCGGCAAGGGATTTTGTCGCTTTGGAAATCACTTCGGTCCTCACAGTTATTTGCATGCTGTCCAAACTTCACTCTATCGCGAGCCTAGAGATTCTCTGTTGACATGATTTATCGCGAGTCTGGTTCCGCGAAGACGAAGCACTAGTTTTATTCAATAGTTCAATGCTCTTGCGTAAGTTCTGCCATACAGTTGTTTTAAGCAACAATGACTCATTCTATGGAGAGGCACCACATGGAGTACGAACTTGTCAGCCCGCGTCCCGACAGTAACCGTCCGTACGTCGCGGCAGAAAACCGTTACGAGAAATTCGGCTACCGTCGAGTCGGAGATTCGGGCTTAGTCTTGCCTCCGCTCTCGCTGGGACTGTGGTGGAACTTCGGTGACAACCGCGCATTTGATACCCAACGCGAAGTCTTACGTCACGCTTTTGACCACGGCATCAACCACTTCGACCTGGCTAATAACTATGGTCCGCCAGCTGGCTCAGCTGAAGAGAACTTCGGACGAATGATGCGCAAAGACTTCCTGCCTTACCGTAATGAGCTGGTGATCTCTTCGAAGGCCGGCTACGACATGTGGGCCGGACCATTTGGTAGCTTCGGGTCACGCAAATACTTACTAGCCTCCGCTGAAGCATCCTTGCAGGCAATGAACCTGGACTACGTGGATATCTTCTATTCGCACCGTTATGACCCGAAGACTCCCCTGGAAGAAACCATTGGCGCTTTGGATACCTTGGTCCGTCAGGGCAAGGCCATTTATGTTGGCATTTCCTCCTACTCGGCTGAACGCACCGCTCAGGCCAAGGCCATCGCAGACGAGCTAGGAACCCCACTGGTCATCCACCAGCCTTCCTACAACATCTTGAACCCATGGGTAGAGCACGGACTACTGGCCACCTTGCAGAAGGAGGACATGGGAGCTATTGCCTTTACTCCTTTGGCTCAAGGCCTGCTGACCGACAAGTACCTCAACGGCACCGATGTTCAGCGTCAGGGCGGACGACGTTCCTTGGATGCACAGCTGACCGAAGAGAATTTGGACAAGATCCACAAGCTCAACGNCATTGCGCTACGTCGCGGCCAGTCTTTGGCACANATGTCCTTGGCTTGGCTGCTCCGCGATGGTGCGGCCACCTCGGTGCTCATNGGCGCTTCCTCAACCAAGCAGCTGGACGAAAACCTCGGCGCNCTGAAGAACGTNGAATTCACCGAGGCCGAGCTCAACGAAATTGCTTCGATCGCTCAAGGCGATGCAGGAATTGATTGGTGGAAGACCTCAGCAATCAGCTAGGTTCTTCCTAGTTTTTAGACACCCGTGTGGCGTATTCTCAAGCGCCGCACGGGTTTTTTGCTTTCGAGCGCAGATGAGAGACATTCGTGGGGAATCCGTCTTGAATCCCAGACGATTCAACGGATCTGAGTGTGGCCGATTTGCTGAACTGCGGATATGCTCGAATTAGACGCGCCGTGAAGTGATTCACATTCATTTTACGGACAGGATGGGTATCGTGGAATCCACAAGCCCACACAGACCTCAGCACAGACTAGATAGGAGCATCATGAGCGCCCCGACCTACAAGGTACTAAACCCGGCAACCGGCCAGATCGTTGAAGAATTCCCGGCAGCCACCGACGCACAGGTCGAGCAGGCACTCGCCTCCGCACAGTCCGCTTATGAGACGTGGCAGAACGTTGACATCAACGAACGTGCAAAGATCGTCAGCAAGATCGCCCAGCTCTTCGCCGACAAAGCCGATGAACTAGGCAAAATCATGACCTTGGAAATGGGCAAGCCACTTTCCGAGGCAGTAGGCGAAGCGGAATACTGCAAAGACATCTTTGAATATTTCGCTACCGAAGGCCCAACCCTGGCGGCAGACCAGGAAATCAAGTCATTCTCCGGCGGCAAAGCAGTCGTCCAGCGTCGCCCCGTCGGTCCGCTGCTGGGCATCATGCCGTGGAATTTCCCGCTGTATCAGGTCGCTCGCTTTGCCGCACCAAACCTGATGCTGGGCAACACCATTGTGCTCAAGCATGCTGAGTCCTGCCCACGCTCGGCTCTGGCAATCCAAGAAATCATGGATGAGGCAGGCGTTCCTGCCGGCGTGTACAACAATGTTTTCGCCACCCATGATCAAATTTCCACCATCATTGCCGATCCGCGGATCCAGGGTGTTTCGCTGACCGGTTCCGAACGCGCTGGCGCGATCATTGGCGAGCAGGCCGGACGCAATTTGAAGAAAGCAGTACTCGAACTTGGCGGTTCGGATCCATTTGTTGTTCTTGATTCAAATGACATCGCTGGCATTGCCGAAACGGCTTGGGGCTTCCGTATCGACAACACCGGCCAGGCGTGCAACTCCAATAAGCGCATGATCATCATGGAAGATATTTTTGATGACTTTGTTACAGAGCTAACTAAGCATGCCGACGGGCTAACCCCTGGTGATCCAATGGCGGAAGCCGACGGCACGTTCGCACCAATGTCCTCGCGCAAAGCCGCCGAAGATCTGCACGCACAGGTACAGGATGCGGTGTCTAAGGGCGCCACGCTCCATGCCGGTGGCGTACTGCAAGATGGTCCTGCGGCCTACTACTCCCCTGCCGTGCTCAGCGGTGTCACCAAGGACATGCGCGCTTATTACGAAGAGCTGTTCGGCCCAGTCGCCGTGGTCTACAAGGTCACCAGCGACGAGCAGGCACTGGAACTAGCCAATGACACCATCTACGGCTTGGGCGGTTCGGTGCACTCCACCGATGAAGCTCGTGCGGCCAAGGTTGCTATGGGCCTGCAGTCGGGTATGGCGAATGTTAACTCTCCAGCCGCCGAGGGCGCCGAAATGCCATTCGGTGGTGTGAAACGCTCGGGCTTCGGACGCGAGCTTGGTCCGCTGGGCATGGAAGAATTCGTGAATAAGCGCCTGTTCTACATCGGCGAGTAATAGATACCGTCTTCTACGGATAGTCTCGAAAAATGGTGGGCCTCCAAAATGGAGGCCCACCATTAATTTTTGGTTTTCTAACTACACTGAGGTGGAAATTCGCTCCGTCGAATCGACAGGTGAATCTATCGGCTTATCGGCTGAAGGCGTGGGCTTAGAACGAGTAAAGATCTTTCGCCACCACCCTGCCAGCCAGGATTGAATCGTAAGCCAAGTTGCGCTTGAAACCAGAACAGCATCTGCGGAGGCCATAATCCCCGAGAAAAATGGCAAACCCATGACCACAGCGATACCGATATGCATGCCGAGAATGGAGATCAGCGCAATGCGTCGGCTGATTTTATGGAAAAGCATAAACGGGAAAGCGATCTGTGCAATCACAGTAATGTAAGTAATCAAAGCGACTATCCACGAGTTCGACGACAGCAGCTCGCTTAGCCAAGGGAAAACACCATATGCTTCCGAATTAATCGGGTAGTACATAGCGGTGCCATTCTGCCAAAGCTTTCCTTGCACTTTGTACAGTCCAGCTTCGAAATACACAATACATAGCTGCGCAACAACGAGGCATAAGGAGAGATTGTGAAGTACGGTCACAATCTCGAACTCACGCTTGGTTTTGCCCTTGCGCTTATTTAGCCATGCATCAAGTGACCACATTTTTGAAAGGTCTGCAAAAATCAGATAGATCAGCATGATGCGGATAAAGTAATTTCCCCCGTCCGAGATCGGGGTATTCTGCGCGTTAATAGCCGTATAGAAAATGAAGAACAACGGCGTGACGATCCGTGTCTTCCACCCAACGATGAAGGCTACCGCTAAGAGAATGGAGACGATATACCAGGCGATAAAGAACCCTAGACCTGAGTCGCGGAGGATATCCAAAGGCCATTTATATCCAAGTACTGAACGATATGGTTCCAGATATTCCGAGCCAGGACCCCAAATTTTTGATGCGATAGGTGCGTTAATTAGCAACCATCCCAAAATGAAAATACCCGAGGCGATACGCATGACCGCCAGTCCGTAAGAAGCATGACGTTCGTTAACAAACCAGCGATAGATCCACGAGAGAAAATCTGCGGGAACTTCCTTGTTCTTCGAGATCCAGTTACGGATGGACGGTGTTTGACGCTGTTCTAATTTCATTTCCATACCGCTACCGCCGCTTCACTAAATTCTTTGGTATCCCGCCAGCCAATATAGGTTTCAATGGGTTTACTTTTAGCAGTTTCGCTGTGTCGTTGAGCAAAGGTTGTCACAGGCTCACGTCGCAACTTAATTTCAACCATCGATGCCCCACCCCATTGCTCAATCGCATACAAGGAAGCGAATCCAACGGCAGTGTCCTCTAGCCGTTTGTATGCCCGAAGGTTCGAAAGTTCCGATGAGGAGTATTTCTCGGATGCTGCGGAAGAACCAAGATCAAATCCAAATACCGGGGTGCCTTGAATGAAAGGCTTCTCAATTTCAGAACGTGCGTCGCTGCTCAAGTCCGATACAGCGCCCCACAACCGGCCGTGAATCACCTTGGATTGCTTCGTTTCACGATCTGAAAACATGTTTCCTGCGCGTTTGACCATTTCTTCGGAAGTCACGTCACGCCATTCGGTAAATTCTGCCCCAGCTTCCTGCCCGCCGGCGCAAATATCCACACTAGATAGGCAAGCCCGCATCGTGAAGTACTCATCTTGCGAGTAGGGTCCAGGTGCAAATAGGCTCCACCCCTGATCCAAGGGACCGAGAAAGTAGCGATTTAGTTCAGGCTGCAAGGATGTCTTAATCGGGGTTGAGGGGCCGGTAAAGGCCAGGGTTGCTCCGATATGGCCCAAGGCAGCAATCCCGGCCAATAGGAGAACTACGAGTGTAGCTACCTTCGGCTTTGTTCTCTGCTGCCTTATCCGGGTATTCTCTTCCATTCGGACCTTCCCATAAATTTCAGTTCCATGAAATTCTTAATGCGAAATGGAAGGGGCATCGTTTGATGCCCCTTCCTATTTCTGGACTACATAATTACTGCTTTATGCTTTGCGCTTTCGAGCTATCACAGTAGCTCCAACACCAAGCAACAGCAACAAGAATGCTCCTGCGCCAATTAGCAGTGCCCCGTTAGAACCGGTATCTGCAAGACGGTCCTTGTTGGAGTTGTTATCCTTCTGCTTTCCGTCGTTGTCGCCGGAGTTAGCACCGGAATTTGCGTCAGCGTTCGCGTCAGCATTATCCGAAGTATTCGCATCGGTATTTGCATCCGTGTTCGCATCAGCATTATCGCCGGTGTTCGCATCAGTGTTCGCATCAGCATTATCCGAAGTATTCGCATCGGTATTTGCATCCGTGTTCGCATCAGCATTATCGCCGGTGTTCGCATCAGCGTTCGCATCAGCATTATCCGAAGTATTCGCATCGGTATTTGCATCCGTGTTCGCATCAGCATTATCGCCGGTGTTCGCATCAGTGTTCGCATCAGCATTATCCGAAGTATTCGCATCGGTATTTGCATCAGTGTTCGCATCAGCATTATCGCCGGTGTTCGCATCAGTGTTCGCATCAGTGTTCGCATCAGCATTATCGCCGGTGTTCGCATCAGCGTTCGCATCAGCATTATCCGAAGTATTCGCATCGGTATTTGCATCCGTGTTCGCATCAGCATTATCGCCGGTGTTCGCATCAGTGTTCGCGTCAGCATTATCGCCGGTGTTCGCATCCGTGTTCGCGTCAGCATTATCCGAAGTATTCGCATCGGTATTTGCTTCGGTGTTATCAGCGCTGTTGTCTGCGGTTGATTCAGCGGCTACAACTGTAAAAGTAGTGAAGCCGTACGAACCAGATTCCACATCGGTAAGCAGCAAGATGTAGTTTCCGAGTTCAATGTCAGAAGTGTCCACCATGAAGCTGATATCGCCAGCCTCATTTGCCGTGACATCCGCCGGTAGTGCGGCAGCTACAGCATCGGCCATACCCGTGTTTGCTTCGCCAAGCGCACTCTGCTTGATTTCAACTACGCCACCTGGCGTGAATTCCTTACCGGTCACTTCACCAGATTCACCCTTGATCAGACGGTTCGGGGTGATATCGATATCAACGATCAGCGTTGCGTCATCCGAAGGCTTGACCTGGAAGTACTCGTTGTAAACCTTGCCAGTTTCTGGATCGGTTACTTCAACGATGTAAATACCTTCTGGCAGTCCATCGGTACTGAATTCGTGGGTGAATCGTCCGTCTTTATCAACAATGAGCTCGACATCCTGGACTGGATCGCCTTCACCGTTGACGTTACGGACTACAAACTCGACAGTTCCATCCGGAGTGAATTTCTCGCCGATGACAGTAACGTCGTCGCCTTCTTCAACGCTATCTGGAACAACGCTGAGCACTGGGTGCTCGGTGTTGTCCGAAGTGTTGTCCGCGGTGTTGTCGCCCTGATTATCGGTGGTGTTCGCATCAGNGTTCGCGTCAGCATTATCCGAAGTATTCGCATCGGTATTTGCATCCGTGTTCGCATCAGCATTATCGCCGGTGTTCGCATCGGTATTTGCATCCGTGTTCGCATCAGCGTTATCGCCGGTGTTCGCATCGGTATTTGCATCCGTGTTCGCATCAGCGTTATCGCCGGTGTTCACATCGGTATTCGCGTCCGTGTTCGCGTCCGTGTTCGCATCAGCATTATCGCCGGTGTTCACATCGGTATTCGCATCCGTGTTCGCATCAGCATTATCTCCGGTGTTCACATCGGTGTTCGCATCGGTATTCGCGTCCGTGTTCGCATCAGCGTTATCCGTCGTGTTCACATCGGTGTTCGCATCGGTATTCGCGTCCGTGTTCGCATCAGCNTTATCGCCGGTGTTCACATCGGTGTTCGCATCCGTGTTCGCATCAGCATTATCGCCGGTGTTCACATCGGTGTTCGCATCGGTATTCGCGTCCGTGTTCGCATCAGCATTATCGCCGGTATTCGCGTCCGTGTTCGCATCAGCGTTATCCGTCGTGTTCACATCGGTATTCGCATCGGTATTCGCGTCCGTGTTCGCATCAGCGTTATCCGTCGTGTTCACATCGGTATTCGCATCGGTATTCGCGTCCGTGTTCGCATCAGCGTTATCCGTCGTGTTCACATCGGTGTTCGCATCGGTATTCGCGTCCGTGTTCGCATCAGCGTTATCCGTCGTGTTCACATCGGTGTTCGCATCGGTATTCGCGTCCGTGTTCGCATCCGTGTTCGCATCAGCGTTATCCGTCGTGTTCACATCGGTGTTCGCATCGGTATTCGCATCCGTGTTCGCATCCGTGTTCGCATCAGCGTTATCCGTGGTGTTCACATCGGTATTCGCATCCGTGTTCGCATCGGTATTAGCCTCAGTGTTCGCGGCGGTGTTATCTGCAGTGCTATCAGCCGCAGTGAAATTCACCGCGTCTTCAGTAGCACCATCAGTAGCAGTCACTTCATGCGAACCAGCTTCAACGCCAACAAAGGTGTAAGTCCACGTACCGTCGTCGCCAACAGTGACCTTATCCGGAGTGCCACCATCAATAGCTACGTCTAGCTCAACACCAGGCTCGCCAGTACCCGTAACTTCTACGTCACCAGCAGGAACTTCCGAATCCTCAGCAGGAGTCAATATATCGACAACGGCCACTGCGGGCGCTTCAGCTGCTGCACGAACAGCCGAGGTACCCAGGTCAACGCCAACAGCCGAGGCACCAAGAATTGGCAAAACCTCTATCGAGAGCGCGGTTACGTAGTTCAGTTCACCGTCTACAGCTGGTTCTACAACCTGCGCTGCAGCCGGAGCAGCAACATCTGCGGTCGACGCTGGAACAGTCACTTCAGTCGAAGCTACGGTGCCCTGTTCGTTGATGGTGATTTCCAGAACCTCTTTAAGGAGCGGCTCGACTGCACCATTAACTACTGGCGCGACAACTCCAGTGACCAGCGCTTTGATACCGTCTGGGTAGCCATCAAGCAGTGCGTTCACGCTCTGGAAGGCTGGGCCTGTTACTCCAAGAACTAGTTCAAGAACACTGTCGAGCAGCGATCCAATGTTGATGCCGCCGAGACCGGGCAGGAGCGTCAAGTCATTTGCAAGAACGAAAGCGTCGGTGTTGCCATTGAGCAGGTCGCTCAATGAGCCACTAATATCAACTCCACCTGTAACGAGATCAGCGCCGAGCACCACAGCATCGGCGTCTGCAGTCAGCGTGAAGCTTGCTTCAGCAAGGATTTCGTTGACTGCACCAGTGAGGTTAGCGGTGACTTCGTTCAGCAATCCGGTCAGTTCAGCCGTAATCAGCGCCGCAGTAGCGTCGTCCAGCAACGGAGTGTTTTTAGGCTGGTCGTTCAGCCCGCCCGCAATGATCTTGGACAAATCAATGTTTACTGTGCCTTCGCCCAAGTTCAGCGAAACCGCACCGGTGTCGGAAACCAGTTCTTGAGCAAGTACGGTGCTCAGGGTGCCGGTAACATCATCTAGGCCGTTGACAACCAGATTGGAGTTCGACAGGCCTATCTGCGCAAGGAGCAGATTTATATTGACAGCGTTTAGCGAGCTGCTGATCGTATCGGTCAGTCCACCGGCGCCAGCAATTCCGTCCAGCGCATTTCCGAGAGCGGTAGTAGTGGTGGTCAGGTCTGCGCTCAGCTGGGAGATCAGCGGGCTATGCAGGTCTACAGTCGCGGAAGCGATCTTGTATTCGTGTGTCGGGTCTGCGCCATCCGTGCGCTCGGTGGTGGAGCCGAGTGCGCCCAGCTGAAGTTCAGCAACATCGAGGACTTCATTGGTCAGACCGGCTACACCAACTTGGCTGAACAGCTTAGTCAGGTCGATAGAAGCTAGTTCTGCGGTATTGCCGTCAACTGCCAAGCCACCGTCGCCGCCCAAGACGCCGGCAGAAGCCTTCGCATGGGTAGCGGTGTCCGCGCTTGCGTGGGAGGACATTGCTCCAGCTTGTCCCAGCTGGATAAGGCCAGTTCCATCGTCACCGATGACTGGTAGCTCTAGGGTGCCCAGCTCGATACCTAGCAGTCCACTAAGCAGTTCAAGATTCAGTGGGTTCGTCTGAGTTGCAGACGAACTTGGGTTTGCTGAGTAGGAGTAACCGGCATCGGCAACGTCCAAGCCAAGTCCGTCGACGTTGATGACCTGGCCGAATGCTTCCGAATCATCCGCAGGAGCAGCAAAAGCCGCAGTCACAGAAGGTGCAGTAAAAAGGCTGGCCACAACTGCGCCGGCAAGTACACGGCGAGCAGCGCGCGGGCCTGATCTCTGCTTAGTAGGGGTTTGCTTCGCTTGCACCGATGTCCTCCATGATTAGCTAAGTGATCCGGGCGAGACTAAATATGCCCAACTTTGACCTTATGTTCGATAAACACGAACTCACAGGTTATGTTCAGCCATTTCTGGGCAAATTCAGGTCAAACTTATGAGCTGAACGGCTATAAAAAAAGAACTAGTAGGCGAACTGGGCAGTAACTTAGCTCACTAAAAGGCCTATTTTTCGGTATTTTGCAGAAAAATTCGATTCAATTCATCGAAAAATTGGTGAGTGTATTAGCTCGCAAATTGATCGACTATGACCTTGTCGGTTACAAAAAGTGGCCGAATGGCCATATGATAAAGCCAGCTGAAGAAATGAAATGCACGTGGGGACGTGTTGGGGTCGTTCAATGCTGTCGTATTCGTTGCATTTTGAGGCAAAGGTGGTCCCCAATGAGCAAGATTAGGGTTCATTTGGCAGATAGCGATCATTTTTCGCGAGCCGGAATTTCAGGCGTTTTAGCTCTGGCCGACGATATTGTCATCGAAAAAATTACGGATTCAATGGCCGGCGCAGTATCCGCGTCTTCGGAGCACCGCCCCGACATTGTCCTTCTTGAAGCGTCATTAAACGGTAATGATATCTATCGGGCGATCCAGTCGATCGTCACCGAATCACCAAATACCAGAGTCGCCGTATTAGCAACTAAATATGACCGCACCGAAACCCTGCTCACTTATTCTGCAGGGAGTTCGGCATTGATTTCCAAAAGCTCGATCAGTGAAGAATTACCCAGCACACTTCGTCTGATCGCAACTGGATACAAAATTTTCGCAGTACCAGATGACGGCTGGGAAATGGTTTCGCTTTCTCCTCACCGGACTCAGAATCAGAGCATCATCGAAGCGCTCAATGACCGGGACCGGCGGCTGATCTATTCCGTGGCGGCCGGCCTCACCAATACACAGATTTCTCGTACCCTGCATATTTCCGAAGGATCTGTAAAACTTCACTTAGCACGTTTAATGGACGAGCTTAATGTCAGCAACCGGGTTCAGCTTGCGGTGATCGCCACGGAGAATGGTTTGATTACTTCCGCTGACCTGAAAACGGCCTAATAAACGGTTCGTAGCTGCGTGGCTGGAATCCACATTTCTTCACCATCACGTTCAATTTGCCGCCACGCACCTTGACGCGCCACAATAATCACCGCCGTATCTGACTGCAAAATGCGCGCTAATGAGTGATGATCTCCAGGTCCACGGCGAGCGTTGAGCCGGATGGTGGTTAATGCACGCTGATTCGGTACAGCAATCAGCCCACCTTTAGCGGGGCGTGAGGGCAGAGTCTGCAAATACATGCTCGGCACCCAGCCCAACAGCTGTCCGAATTGCACTTGTGACCACAACCCTTGCTGCAGAACCATGCGCACCTTGCTCGCCTGCTCAATCACCTTGAGCACTGGATAACCGGTGCCGCTTCCTTTGCGAAGGTTCAGTGTAGCGGTGGTGACGTGGGTGGCTTCGATCAACGAATAACGCGAAAGCACCCGTGGGCTTTGCTCGTCTTCGCTCTGGCCTTCAATTTTTTCGTCAAAGGCTGACGGAATCGGCTCCAGGTAAATATTTGGTAGCCAGCCATAGATGCGGTGAACATATACGTGAGCCCAGGACCCTCGCACTTCAACGAGCGCAATTTCAGTTCCGGTGCTCAGATTGCTCTGAACAAGGTAGTGTCGCCCGGCACCCTTGCGTAGTTTCAGCTCTGCCGTCGTGCGGTGCGTATGCGTCGGTGACGACGTCCGAGCCGAAGGATGCGGATAACCCAATTGGTTCACAACCACCTCGATATAGAAAAACTTAAGGAACCAGCAAGTAGCTGATTCCCTAAGTTTATTTCATGTTTGAAGAGTTTTTCTCTTCTTGTGGTTTTATTCGCCTGCCGGTGGGCGTGAGCCGAGCTCACGGTCCAGTCGCAGGATGCCGCTTCCGTCATCCCCGACAAGCTTCAGACGGTCCAGAATCTCGGATACGGTGGCCTCTTCTTCGACCTGTTCCTCGATAAACCAGTTCAGCATCGGGATCGAATCGATGTCATCCTCGGTCTGCGCCAGTCGGTACAGTTCACGGATTGCTTCCGAAACTTTCCGTTCGTGAGCCAAAGACACTGCGAAGGCGTCAGCAACGGTTTTGACGTTCATCTGCGGTGCCGGCTGCTCACCGATGGTTGGGTGTGCGTCACGGTCGGTCATATGAGTCATGAACTTTTCCGCGTGCACGATTTCTTCGGCTGCCTGCGCACGGAACCAACCGGCAATGCCGGAAAGGCTCATGACATCCATCTCCACTGCCAGCTGACGGTAAACGGTCGCAGCGGTCAATTCGAGAGTTAACTGAGTGTTGAAGGCTTCTGCAAGTTTTCCTGTAAGTTCCATGACTAAAGACTACGACTCATTTTCCTACTTGTCATCGAAGTTCGGACACACTAATTAGCAGAGTAATTAGCGAACACTTTTGAGTTGACCAGTAGTTAATTGAGCCGATGCTAACCAAGGTTAGGGCAACCGAACAGATTTGCCGGGCTTACTTTCCCAACCCCGCACGTCGCAATGCTTCGGCCATCGCGGTGTTTCCGCTCGGCGCTGGAGCTGCCTGGCGTCCCGCCTTTGGGGCGCGGTCCGCTCGAGTCTTCGCTCCAGCGTTGGGACGTTGTCCAGTACGAGCTTTGGACGGCTCCGAAACAGTTTTCTCTCCGGGCAGTTCGTCATCCAAACGCAAGGTCAAAGAAATTCGCTTACGAGCAGCATCAACTTCAAGGACCTTCACTTTAACTATCTGCCCCGAGCTGACCACTTCGCGCGGATCCGAAATGAACTTAGTGCTCATTGCCGAGACATGGATCAGTCCGTCCTGGTGCACACCCAAATCGACAAAGGCGCCGAAGGCCGCCACATTGGAGACCGTACCTTCCATGATCATCCCCGGCAGCACATCGGAGAGTTTCTCCACGCCCTCACGCAGCGCAGCGGTCACAAATTCGCCACGCGGGTCACGAGCGGGACGGCGTAGTTCTGCAATCACATCGCGAATGGTTGGTTCACCGAATTGTTCGGTGGTAAATTCCGCTGGATCTAATTCTTCTAAGCGTCGCCCACGGCTCTCTGCCGCTTGTTGCAAACTCTTGGCCAATGTATAAGCTTCCGGGTGCACCGAGGACGCATCCAGCTTTTCCTTGCCACCGGTGATGCGCAAGAACCCGGCACACTGCTCATAGGCTTTGGCGCCCAAGCGAGGAACCTTCAGCAGCTCGCGTCGCGTAGCAAAAGCACCGTTAGCATTTCGGTGGTCCACAATGTTCCTGCTCAATAGTGGACCTACACCGGCAACACGTGAGAGCAATGCCGGGGAGGCGGTGTTAACATCCACGCCCACCGCGTTCACACAGTCTTCAACCACCGCGTCCAGTGCCCGGTCTAGCTTTGTCGCACTCACATCGTGCTGGTACTGACCCACCCCAATGGATTTTGGATCAATTTTCACCAGCTCCGCGAGAGGGTCCTGCAAGCGGCGGGCGATAGATACCGCCCCGCGGATTGAGACATCTAGATCTGGTAATTCTTGGCTGGCAAGTTCGGAAGCCGAGTACACCGAGGCGCCTGCCTCGGAAACGATGACCTTGGACAGCTCTTTACCGCCCAGAGCCTTGATCACTTCAGCCGCCAGGCGGTCCGTCTCACGACCGGCCGTGCCATTACCTACAGCAATCAGCGAGGTGCCGTGTTTCTGCGCCAGCTTGGTGAGCGTCTTAACCGATTCATCCCATTTGTTGGCGGGTGCATGCGGGTAGATCGTGGCAATGTCCACAACCTTGCCAGTCAGGTCCACCACTGCCACCTTCACCCCGGTACGCAGTCCCGGGTCAAGGCCAAGCACTGCCTTATTTCCGGCCGGCGCAGCCAGCAGGACATCGCGGAGATTAGCAGCAAAGATCTTGACCGATTCATCCTCGGCAGCATCAAAGAGGCGAGCCCGAAGATCTGATTCAAAACGAGTTAGTAAGCGGGCTTTCCACGCTAGACGTACTGTCTGCTGCAGCCAGCTTGCTGCCGGTGAGTCGCCACCGGTGCTGATGCCCAAGGACGCAGAGATAGCGTTCTCGTACCCGGCACGAGCGTGCGCTAAGGCTTGGTCATCGCGCGGGTCCGCCTCGGCAAACTGAAGCTTCAGCACCCCATCACGCTCCCCACGCAGTAGCGCGAGCACCCGGTGTGAAGGCAAGGAATCCAGCGCCGCTACATAGTCCAAGTAGTCCTTGTACTTTCCTTGAGCCTCCGCGGTCGCAGTAGCTGCGGGGCTGGCCCCGATCCTGCCGGTTTTCCAGAGGCGCTCACGCAACTCGGGTGCGAGCACGATATCTTGCGAGACTCGTTCGGTCACAATCGAGCGCGCACCGGAGAGCGCGTCTAACTCGGTAGCAAAACCGGCCTCTGCGTTCAGGTACTCCCCCGCTGCAACCTGCGGATCGGTGTTGGGATTGGCTAGGAGTAGATCTGCCAAAGGTTCAAGACCCGCTTCTCGCGCAATCTGAGCCTTGGTGCGGCGCTTGGATTTGAACGGAAGATAGATGTCTTCCAATTCGGCCTTGGTCACTGCGGCGGTGATGGCTGAATCTAGTTCGCCGGTGAGTTTTCCGACTTCGATAATTGCTTCGCGGACCGTCACGCGGCGTTCTTCAAGTTCACGCAGGTAGCGCAGCCGCTCTTCGAGAAGGCGCAGTTGAGTATCGGAGAGCATGCCAGTGACTTCTTTACGGTATCTGGCGATGAACGGAACTGTGGATCCGGAGTCCAAAAGTTCAACGGCGGCTTTGGCCTGCCAGATAGCTACTGTGCTGTCGCCAGATAGTTCGATGGCCAGCTGTTCAAGGATTCTCTGCTCTGTGCTACTCACCGAACCATTGTGCCTCACACAGCTTATTCTTCAGATGATCGACTCGGTTGACACCCAGCTGATCCTAAAACTTGGACGTTAGACTTGGTAACTATGGGGAGTGTAACTATTCGAAAAACTGCTGCGATACTTGCCGTATCGTCGCTCGCAGCGTTGACCGCAGGTTGTTCCGTTTTAGAGGACACCGCGTCGTCAGCCGCCACACAGCTAACCGATGCTGCCGACGAAGGAAATGGTACCGCCAGGCGTGCGCTCCAATTCAGGACGGAACCATTGACGCCGGAGAGTTGCGCGTGCTGGGTTCCATCATTACTTCGGTCGAGGGTGGTGGGTTGCCACAATCCATGATTGATATTCTCAACGAGCTAGCGAGCGCCGGAGATCAGGCCCCGCGTGCGCTGCAGGATCGGCTAGTTAACGCCTGCGAGGATTCCAACGCGGCAGGTAACTAACCCCGCGGTGATCTAGACTTTTGAATCATGGTCGAAATTCCCACTCGCGGTAAGGTCCGTCTCGATGCGTGGCTTTGGGCCGTGCGTATCTATAAAACGCGTTCGGCCGCGACGACTGCCTGCCGGGCTGGACACGTTCGGCTTAACGGGGATCCGGTCAAAGCCTCCCAAATTGTTGTTCCTGGAGATCGCATCCGTGTACGCAAAGACGGTTGGGACCGGGAACTGGAAGTCACCGGGCTCATTTCCAAACGTGTCGGTGCCCCGGTAGCGGTTAAATGCTATCTGGACCATACTCCGCCGCGTGAAAAGGTAGTCGTCCCGCAAGTTCCCATACGGGACAGAGGAGCCGGACGCCCCACCAAGAAGGACCGCCGCGAAATGGATCGCCTGCGCTCCTCTTGGTTGGACACCGAGGACTAGCTCAGCGTAATGGCGGGAACATCCGTCTCAAATTCGAAGATTTGTGCGTAGAACGCCAATGAACTTTCCAAGGCCTTGATGATGTTGGCCGACTGCCGGAAGCCGTGCTGTTCACCAGCAAACAGGATGTAGGCATGCGGAATTCCACGCTTTGCTAAGGCGTCGGCGACCACTTGTGATTGTGCCGGCGGTACCACCTTGTCCTCGTCACCTTGCAAGAGCAACACCGGGCAGGAAATCTTCTCCACATGGTTGATCGGAGCCCGCTTTTCATAGAGATCAGCAGCCTCCGGATACGGACCGACAAGCGAAAACATGTACTGGGACTCGAAGTCATGGGTATCTTGAACCAGTCCCACTAAGTCCGAGACACCATAACGGCTGATCCCAGCGGTAAACACGTCGGAGAATGTCAGCGCACACAGCACGGTCCATCCGCCGGCGCTTCCGCCTTCGATACCTATCCGCTGCGGGTCTGCCAGCCCCCGGTTGATGAGCGCCTTGATCACCGTGACGGTATCGGCAACGTCAACAACACCCCATGCCCCGCGTAGTCGATTACGGTAGTTGCGTCCGTATCCGGTGGAGCCACCGTAGTTCACATCCACTACCCCGATACCGCGTGATGTGTAGTAGGCAATGGAGGTGCTCAATGTGGCCACGGCCTGGCTGGTAGGTCCACCGTGAACGAAGGTTACATACGGTGGGAGTTCCCCTTCAAGCCCGGCGTAGCCAACTTGGCGAGGTTTGTAGAGCAGCGCGTGCACAGCCTGGCCCGCCTCATTAACACACTCAAACTCTTCGACCTCCGGAAGCATTTGCGGGTCTGGCAGCTGCTCGATGGATCGGGTTACGCAGCTGTGCTCTAGAGTTTCGATATTGATCAAGGAGATTTCTTCTCCATTGGTCAACGAGGACGTTCGGGCCAGTAACCAATCGCCGTCAAGATCCAGCGGACGCACCCGGGCAAAAGGCAAATCTAGATCCTCTAGTCCCCCGGTGGTGGTGTGAACCCGTGCAAGCTTAGTAGTTCCGGTTCCATAGGAGCAGAGCAGAGTCTGCGGGTTTTGGCTTAGGTACCATCCGGTGCCTACCTGCCATAGTGGGCCGGCAAATTCTGCAGCGCGGTCAACCAGTCGGACGGTACGTCCCGAGCTGAGCTGGTAGGTGTAAGGATTCCACCAACCAGAGGAGTCTGAGATAAATGCCAGGCGGTCATCATCAGCCCATTCGGGCTGCAGTACCGATATGTCTGGTCCTCCGGCAATGACCGTGTCTTGCAAGAAACCTTGCATGGAATATTCTGCGAGGTGAAGTTCGGTGCTGTCCCATGGCATATTTGGGTGTTCCCAGCTAATCCAAGTCAACTGCTCACCGTTAGGGCTCAACCGTGGACCGGCAACAAAGCGCGCGGGAGAACTGAGCAGTCGAATCGCTGCGAGATCTTCGCTAGCACTGCCATCAAGAGGAATTTCCACGATATGGCGGACTGGTTCACCGCGTAAATCTTCCATAATCGCCAGGACATGCCCTGCCGGGCCGGGAACAAATTCTGCGAAACGCAGCGCAGGGTCCGAATCCGACCATGCTCTGNNGGGTCGAAGGCAAGTCGGGGTTTCGTCTGCCAACAGCTGCAGATACACTCGCTGATCGCTGAAGTTGGCGAAGACTACCGCAGGTACATCCCCCGCTAACAGCAGCCAGCTAGCGCCGCCGTATTCGTGCACTCGCGAACGCACGTTATAGGGAGCATCAATAAGGGTTCGTCCCGCTTCAGGGCTGTGGCGGTCATACTCCACCAGGGTCATCCGACCGCCCTCGGAAGGCAGGCCTTCTTGCACAATGAGTTTGTCGCCGAAGAAGGAAGCGGCACCCAAAGGTTTAGTACCGGCCGCGACTTGCTCGGCTGAGATAGTTGACGGCCAGGATCCATAAGGCATGTGCTGAGGCATGTGTTAGATACTAGTCACATATTCTGCTCAGAACGACCCTCGACAAGCCATAACACGGTGCGCTTGGATGGAGCTATGGCTAAATTTGTGCTGTTTTTTACGCGGAGTAAACGTCGGTGGGGTCAAGATTCTGATGAAAGATCTTGCTTCGCTGCTCAGCGATGCCGGATACCGCCAGGTAAAAACGGTACTCGCCAGTGGCAACGCGATCATGGAGGCTCCACACGATGACGCGTCACTGCTTCGTGAGCATTGCGAAGCACTATTGGCTCAACATTATTCTCGTGCGATTCCCTGTCTAGTCTTCACCGCGCAGGAGGTCCATGAGCTTTCTGAGGACTTCCCGGTGCAACTACCGGATACCAATCACGAATATCACCGATACCTTAGCCTGTGCACCAGTCAGGAGGATTCCCAGCAACTTCAGCTTGCGGCGACTGCGCTGGATCCGGCACAGCAAACGGCCCTTCGCGGCCGAGCACTGTGCTGGGTGAGTCCGAAAGGGCAAAGCTTAGAGACTCCGGTAGCAAAATTGGTGGCCGCTCAGTCCCGCAAGTACCTGATCACCACGCGGAACCTGAATACCTTAGTAAAACTTTCGACAATTATTCGAGCGCAGTAGTTCCGAGCATAATTAGCTCTGCTGTTTCCATTTCAACTCGCTGAAGGCCACTTCCATGCTCATTGTCTTCGATCTCGTTGGCATTTTCTTCTTTGCGGTCGCTGGGTCGCTGATGGCTGCGCGCCGCGGTTTCGACATCCTCGGTTCGTTGTTCTTAGGTGGCGTCACCGGCTTAGGCGGCGGCGTAGTTCGCGATTTGATCCTTAACGAATCCCCCGCAACGTTTGCGCACCCAATATATTTTGCGCCACCGGTACTCGCCGCATTATTGGTCTACGGCTTTACCCCGGCTATTCAGAAACTTCACCGTTTGGTGCTGGTCTTTGACGCGGCCGGGTTAGCCCTGTTCTGTGTCACTGGCACCATGAAGGCGCTGCAGCATAACTTCAACCCGGTGACCGCGGTACTGCTAGGAGTCATCTCAGGAGTCGGGGGTGGCCTCTTACGCGACGTGATTTCCAACGTCACCCCAGATTTGTTTAACCCGCGCGATATCTATGCGATTGCCGCGATGTTCGGCGGCACGCTCACCGCAGTGTTCTGGAGCCTAGAGCTATTCAACCCGGTGGTTGTGGTGGCTATTGCGGCGCTCACCTTCGCCATTCGTCTGGCCTCGTTGAAGTTTGGCTGGCGGATTCCGCTGGCTGCCGGTCATTGGTATCGCCCCAGCCCGAGCGCTCCGCCGCATGACGGGCCACAGCGACATTTCTAGGCGTTGCTACTGAACGCGTTCGAGTCTTCCCTCGCCCTCCGCGCCCGGAGCCGTATCTTCGATGGTGCGTGGCGGGTTGATGATAATTGCACCCACCAACATCACCACGATGCATACACCTAGCATCGAGAAGGCCGCTGCCCAGGAGCCGCTGGCCTGCTGGACTATGCCAAATAGCATCGGCACAACCGCTGCACCGGCATAACCTAAACCTTGAGCAAAACCGGAGAGCACCCCGGAACCGTAGGTGGTGCGCGAGCGCAGATTCATCATCAGCAACGCGATTGCGAAGGTTCCCTGTCCGAGCCCTGCCATGGAAACCCAGAACCAGGTTCCAGAGGTTGGTGAAAGGTAAATTCCCAGGTGGCCCACGATCCAGCAGGCGGTAAAAACACCCACTGCGATGATCGGGTTTTTTAACCGTGGAACCCATAGCGGAACCAGCAAGCTCACCGGGAGTCCCAGGATCGCGAACAGTGCCAGCATATTGCCGCTGCTGGCTTCGCTGAGCCCCTGTGCGTGAAGGTATGGCGGAAGCCAGGTGAAGTAGACGTAGGTCTGTGCGGAGTTCCCAGCAAGGAAGATCGCCAGTCCCCAGGCCACCTTGGATTTCCAGGGGTTGATTCGCACAATGTCATGCCCACCCACCGCTGGCAGTTGAGTCTCGGGACGCTGCACACGGCGGTCAGCAAATAGCTGCACGATCCAGGGGATCAGCACGATGGAAGACAGCAGCGCCCAAGAACCAATAGACGTTTTCCAGTTGCCGATATTGGCGAAAGGAACCGAAAATTGCGGGGCCAGCCAGGTGCCGATGGCAATCATCGTGACATATCCGCTGGTGACCACGCCGATACGGTCCGGGAAGTACTTTTTGACCAACGGCGGAAGTACCACGTTGCCCATGCCGTAACCGGCCAGGGTGACGATGGAAAGCGCCAAGAACGGGTAAACATTTGGCATAAATGGACGTGCCAACTGCCCAACCACGGCTAAGCCCACGGAGACGATGAGGGTTCCCTCTAGGCCCCAGAGCCGAATCAGCCGCGGAGTGAGCAGTCCAAAAACTGCAAAGGAAATGGGGGCCAGCATAGCCAGCAGGCCAGTGGTGAATTCGGTGAATTCGATGTCTTGTTGGATCCGGGCCAATAATGGTGGCACCGAGACTACCGCCGCGCGCAGCGACAAAGCCATCAGCAGAATGCCAAGCAGCGCTCCGATACGACCTTTGAGTCGTTTATTTGCACCATCTGTGGCCATGTGACACGTCCCTGCGAGAATATTCGTTGAGTTACTTCAACTTTTTTAGTTGCGGAACTAAGTCTAGTAATTCTTGGAGCCGGCCATCAAAAGTACTCTGGTACCAGGAGCCCGGCGTGGCTAAATGGGCATAGAGTCCTTCACCAATCAGGATCACTAAATGAGCTATCGATTGGTCACCTACCTCGTCCAAGATCAGCTGGAACCACCGGGAGTGCACATCTTTTAACATCTCCGAGGCGCTGATGACACCGGCCTGGGCCAGACGTTGCACCGCCACTAAATGCCGGTCCAATTCGGTATCAACTTCTGCGGAAGTCCGCACGTAATAAACCGACGCACCTTCTGGGACTTCACTCATGCGGGTCAGATCCAACTGCACATGCTCTTCGGTTGATTCGATCACCCCGACGGCCAGCGCCTCCTTTGAAGCGAAGTGATAAAGCAGTCCCCCCTTGGACACTCCTGCTCGGCTTGCCGTGGCTTCCAAGGTTGCGGCGCGTTCGCCTTCTTCACAGAGCAGCGAAATATAGGCATCGAGGCATTTGCTGCGTGCCGCTGGTGGGCGAGCCATTGAACTCCTTCGTAAGACGGTGACGGATTTAACCTTACATTCGATGGTAACTATACCAACCGGACGGTATAGTTATGAACGAGGAACAACTTCTCCTCACTCAACACACAATTTTTAAAGGCCAATCCCATGAGCTCACAGATTACCGAACGCACCTTGACTCTGAGTCGTTCGCGCCGCTGGGCCGCTCTAGCAGTACTACTCTTTCCAGTACTCCTAATCTCAGTGGACAACACCGTACTGTCATTCGCAGTTCCCGCTATCTCGACTGCCTTGTCCCCGAGCGGGGCGCAGCTGTTGTGGATCATTGATATTTATCCATTGATCCTCGCGGGACTGCTAGTACCCATGGGGTTTTTAGGTGACCGGATTGGCCGACGAAAAGTTCTTTTGATCGGCGCCACCGGCTTTGCACTCATCTCCGCTCTAGCCGCCTTTGCCACCGACGCGTTCCAACTTGTGCTGGCACGAGCACTTCTGGGCGTCTTCGGGGCCATGCTCATGCCTGCCACGCTGTCGCTGATCCGCAACATCTTTCCTGATGCGAAAGAACGCCGCACCGCGATTGCCATCTGGGCGAGCGCCTTTTCCGGCGGCGCCGTGCTCGGTCCTATCGTCGGCGGGATCTTACTGGAACACTTCTGGTGGGGTTCGGTCTTCTTGCTAGCCGTCCCGATGCTTCTTCCACTGCTCGTTGGCGGACTCTTACTCCTGCCCGAATCCAAGGATCCAAACCCCGGGCGTGTTGATCCCTGGTCGATCGTCTTAGTGATCTTCACGCTGCTGCCATTTGTGTACGCGGTGAAATCCTTCACTACCGAACCTTTCTACATTGCGGTCGGTGCGTTGTCTTTGGCAATCGTCAGTGGAATCACCTTTGTACGAAGGCAATTGGTCTTAACAAACCCGATGATTGACGTGCGGCTCTTTTCAAATGGCGTGTTCTCCGGTGCGTTGACGGTGAACCTCATCGGAGTCTTCTCCCTGGTCGGCTTCATTTACTTCGTTTCCCAGCACCTGCAGCTGATCGCCGGATACAGTCCGCTTGAGGCGGGCCTGCTGATGACTCCCGGGCTCGTGCTGACCATGGCCTTCGGTTTACTTTCGGTTCCGCTGGCCGCCCGCTTCGGCGCGCCGGGCATTATGGTCGGAGGTCTGCTGCTCTCCGCGCTTGCCTACGCGCTAGTGGTCTTTGCAGGATCTTCTGGAGATGTCTTCTGGCTTATGGTGGCGTTCTGCATCTTGGGCATCGGTGTAGGCATGTCCGAGACCCTGTCTAACGACATGGTGCTCAGTGCGGTGCCCGCGGCGAAGTCCGGGGCCGCCTCGGCGATCTCCGAGACCGCATATGAGGTTGGCGCGGTGCTCGGCGTGGCAGTGCTCGGAACGATCCTGAACACCGTGTACGCGGCTCAATTGCGAGTTCCCGAGATTCTCACCGAGACGCAAGTCCACTTAGCTGGCGAAACTTTGAGCGGCGCACATCAAATTGCCCAAGGATTACCAGCCAGCCAAGCACAAGACCTTTTGGCCTCCGCAGCCCACGCTTTTGACAATGGAGTGCTCATTACCTCGAGCATCGCTGCGGTCTTAGCTCTGGTCGCCGCAATCGTGGTGGCGCGAATCATCAAACCCGCTACTCGGTGAACGAATTAGGACACTTTTTGAAAATCTTGATTAATTAGGTCAAAGATATTCAAAAGTTGCGAAACTCGACGTAGGCTAGGCAGTGTAGTTCCAAAGTAATTCGCGAAGAACCCTTTAGAAGTTTGTGAATGTCGATCCGCATGGTTGGCGCGAACCCCTTCTAGACGTGAAGTGAATGACTTGGCTGCTTCGTTAGATGGCGAAATTTCGGTTTCAAAGTCTCACGTGGATTACAACCAAGCTCACCGATAAGAACGGTGAGGAACGTCTGAAAGGACCAAAGAATATAATGGCAACCGGTATCGTCAAATGGTTTAACGCTGAAAAAGGCTTCGGATTCATCGCTCCAGACAGCGGAGATCCAGACGTCTTTGCTCACTTCTCCGCCATCCAGACCGAGGGATTCCGTTCCTTGGAAGAGGGCCAGAAGGTTGAGTTCGAAGTAGTTGAGGGCCCTAAGGGTCTTCAGGCAGCGGACATCCGCGGACTCTAAAGTTCTACGGCGAATAGCCTACAGACTTGAGCGATAACGTCGCCTTCCCAGAATCATCAGGGAAGGCGACGTTTTCACGTTAAACTCCATTCCCGGAATACTCCCGCACTTAGGTCGGTTGTACCCGGTGTGAAGCTTTCGATTCTTGATCTTGCCCCGGTTGCTCCTAACAGCACCATCTCCGACTCTTTTAAATCATCGGTACGGCTTGCGCAGCTTGCCGAACGCGCTGGTTATGAACGTGTTTGGTACGCCGAACACCACAACATGCCAACCATCGCCTCCAGCGCGACCTCGCTGCTTATCAGCCATGTAGCCCACCACACCGAAAAAATTCGTTTGGGTTCTGGTGGTGTGATGCTCCCGAATCATTCCCCCTTGGTGATCGCCGAACAATTTGGCACCCTGGCCGAGATCTTCGGAGATCGTATCGATCTAGGTCTGGGCCGTGCCCCCGGTACGGACATGACCACCTTGCGTGCGCTACGCCGCGAACCGTCGGCCTCTGATTCCTTCCCGCACGACGTGCTCGAGCTTCAGGCCTACCTGGCCGGTGAATCACGGGTGCCAACGGTGCAGGCAATCCCTGGCGCAGGAACTAACGTTCCGCTCTACATTTTGGGCTCATCTCTCTTTGGCGCTCAGCTCGCCGCGCAGTTTGGCCTGCCATATTCCTTCGCCTCGCACTTCGCCCCGGCGGCGCTGCATCAGGCGATAAAGACCTACCGCGAGCAGTTCAAGCCGTCGGCTCAGCTGGCCGAACCATATGTGATCGCCGGCGTGGGTGTGATCGCTGCGGACAGTGCAGCTGAAGCTCATGAATTGAAGGTACAGGCTGAACGCCAACGCGTGTCATCCTTCTTGGGCCGAAACGCCAAGAAGGAATTCACCGAGGCAGAGCTCGATATGGTGATGACTACCCCGCAGGCCGAACAGATCTTGGATATGATGCGCTATACCGCCATAGGTACCGGCGAACAGGTCGCCGAATACCTGCAGGAATTTGCGCTGAATGCTCAGGCTGATGAACTCATTACCGTGCATAGCCCGTTGCATGAAGAGGATCGATTGAAGTCGGTCCAGCTGACTGCGGACGCCTGCCAGCTGGTTAGCGCGGGCTAATACTGACCCAACGCTTGCACGCGAGCACCAACGCGATCACCAGCGTTACGGTGAGTACACCTTCTACGCCGATATACGCGTAGTGCCACAGTGATCCGCCATCGGAATTACCGGCGAGCACCGCATCGGTGCGTACCGAGAGTCCGGGGCGGATCACTGCCGCTTTAAGCAGCAACAAGAATCCAGCGATTCCCACGATCCACCACCAGGCACGGTCCATATGGCGTTTAAAGCTTCCTGCGAGCCAGCAGACAAAGAGCACAATTTCTACCGCGTTCATGGCGGTGAAGACTAACCGGCCAATCCCTAAGCCCAAGGGGATGGTGATTCCCGGAGCGGTGAACTTCAAGGGTGCTTCGATGAAGGAAATTCCAATAATCATTCCCAGCCATATTGCTGGAACGAGGATTCGGGCGGCAACCGCCCAAGTAGCGGCCCGTGAGGCCGCCAAAGTTGGGGAGGTACTCATGCTTTCTAGGCTACGCCGAAATTTTTCGCTCGCGGACCAGTGACGTGACCGACCAGCAGGTCAGCACGAGGGCCAGTAATGCGCAGAGAATGCTGAAGACTAAAATGCTTAACTCTTGGCCATAAACTCCCACGGCCCAGCCCAACGCGATCACCGGCAGTGCGCTGCCTAAGTAGGTCACCAGATAAATGGTGGAGACGGTCTGGGCGTGCAGTGACGCTGAGACGGCGTTGACCGCACCGCTGAATGCGGTTCTAAAAGCCATCCCCTGGCCTAGCCCAATGAGCGCCAGCGCGACGATAGCTGACCACAATGAACCATGTTCGGCGGCGATCACTAGCCCGATGGTGCTGGCTGCCAGAATCACTAACCCGACAGGCAGTAGGTGTTTTCCACCGCGGATAACCACCTGGGAGAGGGCCGAGACACCTAGGGGCAAGCCTGCGATGAGTCCGATCACCGGGAGGAAATCCAGCTCGAAGACCTGCGCGAAGTAGCCCGGTGCCAGCGACAAGGCAAAACCAAATACCGCAAAGCTCAAGAATCCGACCAGTGCACCCATCCAGAATTTTGCGCGCGCCTCTGCCGGGATGCCTAATCTGCGCGGTGCTAAGGCCCGATGGCGGTCTCCTCGTCCGGCCATTGCGATGGCCGGGCGTGCCTTCAACGCGACCAACGGGATCAGGGTTGCTAGGAGCAGTATTGCTTGGATAGTAAACACGGTGGTGCGCCCGCCAGGCAGCAGCGCAAGCACACCGCCAAGAACCGGACCGAAGGCCACACCACCAGAGGAGGCAAGCAATGTGAAGCGTGAGGCCCATTCGGGCTTATGCGGCAGCAACTCACGCAAGGCGGCAGCGCTGGCTCCGGTGGCGAGGGCCACGCCCGCTCCTTGCAATCCACGGCCCAAGCACAGTTCCCACAGGCTTGAGGCACTACCGAAGCTAATGGTTCCCACCAGGGAGACGATAATGGCGAGCACCAATGCGGCGCGGCGTCCGATGTGATCTGACCAGTGGCCCACGATGTAAAGGAAAAACATCAGTGAACAGACGTAGCTGGCGAAGGCAATGGTGGTGCCCATGGCACCAAGTGCGAGGTCCTGCTGTAGCTGGGGGTACAGCGGCGTGGCAAGGTTTGCGCCGACCAGCAGGGTGAAACTGACCAGCACCGTGATGCTTAACCGGGTATTGATCCCGGGATTCCATGAGCGCACGGTGGTTCGGGTCGGTTGCATGCGTAGTTCACTGATTACCGACATGTTTTCTCCGAAGCGGCGCGTGGTCCAAGGGATCTGGCCAGGTTGTTGCATTAGAAAGTTTTTTGCCGGCGGGGTTACTCGCTACCCCACCGGCTAGTTGAGCGATCTGTAAGAAAATGTCTACTGATCTAGACCGTTCACTCACAAATATCCGGCAAATCGGGGCAGCGGGTCTAAAAAGTTGTTAGAGTTTGAGCAAAATAATCAAAATATTGCCCCACAGGGGTCTGAGGAGTGAGCAAATGGTGCGTTTGGATGACGTCGATCTGAAAATTCTGCTGGCGTTAATCCGTGATCCCAGAATTCAGATATCAGAGCTTGCCGACGAAGTTGCGGTGGCACGAAACACCGCTCAATCCCGTTTACGCCGGCTCCAGCGTGCAGAGATCTTGCGTGCCGGCGGCAGAGATGTAGATTTGTCCACACTCGGCTATGACGTGCTGGCCTTTGTCACCTTGGAAGTTCTTCACCGCGAACTGGATACCGTGGTGACCTCACTGCGGCAGATCCCTAATGTGCTGGAAATCCACGAAACCTCGGGCCGCGGCGACGTCTGGGTCAGGCTCATCGCCACCGACACCCACCAGCTGCAATCGGGGTTACGGCAAATTCTGCGGATCAAGGGTGTAACCCGTTCGGAGACTACCTTCGCGTTGCACACGCACTTGGCTTACCGCACCTCTCCACTGCTGGAGCACTACGCCGAACACAATCACTGAAAGTGCTAAAAATACAAGTCTTTCCTTGAAACGGTTACCGGCCTAGGCTGTGATTACGAGATGTCACGAGGGATAACCCCGACTCTCGTCGGGTCCCTCGCAATTTGTGGAGGAGTACGCGATGACTAAGGATTTTGAACCAACCGACTTCAATCCAGAATATGGGAACGATATCTACGAGCCGGATGACGGACGCGATTCCCAAGCCTACGAAGGCTCCAGCGATGCTCCCGAAACTATGCGCAACATCGATCCGCTCGCGACTCGCAGCTACCTGCTTGATGACGATCTGGAAACCGAATCACAGCTGGATAATGAATTCACCGAGGAGTCCAACGACGACGAAGATGAGGACTAGCTCACTGACTAAGCATCCCTTAGGCTTCTGCGTTTAGAATTTAGAAGTGATCAATCCAGTCCATCTGCGTACCCTGCTCGAAGTGGTGGCGCATCGTTCCTTTGCCACGGCCGCAACCCGGCTGGGCTATACCGCCAGCGCCGTCTCCCAGCAAATGACAGCCCTAGAACGCAGCACCGGAACAACATTGTTCTTACGCGGTGCCCGTTCAATTACGCCTACTCCCGGTGCGATGCGCATGGTCCGCCATGCCAAGCGGGTGTTGACGGACCTCGACGCGCTGATGGCAGACGTTGCCACCATCTCCACGGACTCCAGCGAGCGTGAGGAAATCAAGCTTGGGATCTTCCCCTCGCTGGCCACTTACGCCCTGCCGAAGTTACTGACCTCCGAGGACTGGAACGCGCTGGGAATTAACCTGCGTCTGTGGATCGGTGAGCCCCAGCAGACCGTCGCCGGACTTGGCAATGGCGGGGATCTTGATCTCGCACTGATTTTCCAGGTGGGCCCCGGAGGGCTTAGCTGGCCCGCCTCCTTGGAGCGCGCATGGCTTGGCGATGATCAGTTCCGTGTGGTCATTCCGGCCTCGTGGCCTATCGCCGATGACGCGCAGCTTACCGTGGACCAGTTGGCCGAATGGCCGTGGATTTTCCACCACCCTGGCACTTCCGACGCCACACTGATTTCCAGGCTCTTTGCCTCATACAATATTCACCCGCAGGTAGCTGCGTATTGCGATGACTTTAACGCCTCGCTGAGTTTAGTTTCCTCGGGTCTGGGCGCCGCGCTGGTCCCAGACCTGGCGATGACTCAGGCTCCCGAAGGTCTGCGCATTGTCGATGCTCCGGAAATTAGGTTGGCGCGCTCTATTTTTGCGCTGAAGCCAGAGAATTCGAAGAAGCCTAAAGTCGCCCTCGTTTTGGACCGGCTCACGCAGATCCTTTCCGACTAGGGTAGAAAGCGATCACTGCCGGCTGTTTAGGAAAGGGCGATCTTGGAAGAACTTGTCATCGCAAAAGTGCATGGACCGGTAGGGCATCTGCAGCTGAACCGTCCAGCGAAAATTAATGCCCTGAACCTGCAGATGCTGCAAGAACTTCACCGGGTCTTGCATCTCTGGGCCGAAGATCCCAAAATCGAGTTGGTCTTGCTCACCGGTAACGGCGAGCGTGGATTCTGCGCCGGCGGCGATATCGCAAACTTCCATACGGCGCTCACCACCGGTGCTCATGAAGACTTTTTGGCGCTGCTTTCCCTAGAGTTCGACACCGACCACCTGATCTCGGTCTATCCCAAACCGTTGATCACCGTGGCGCACGGGATCACCATGGGTGGGGGCATTGGCCTGGCAAGCCATGCACCGGTCCGTCTAGTGACCGCACAGGCCACCATGGGCATGCCCGAGGCGCGTATCGGGTACACCCCGGATGTTGGCGGAACTCATCTGCTCGCTAGCGCCCCGGGTCATTTTGGCGAATACTTCGCCATGACTGCCGCCTCGTTTAGCGGTGAGGATGCGGTTTTCCTGGGTTTCGCCGACGCGGTCATCTCCACCGAGTTCGCCGAATCCATCTTTGACGAACTCGATGACCTCGTGGGGCTGGGCTCCGCAGATATTGCCTCAGCCATCGAGGTGCTGCATTCGGTTCCCGAATCGCACAAGCTCGAACTTGAACAAGGCTGGGTCGACTACGCTTTTGGAGCCCCCACGCTGGCTGAAGTTTTGGAGCGGCTGACCGAGATGGTGCACCCAGCGGCCCGCAAGGCCGCCGCCAGCATCGCGGGCAATTCACCGACCAGTGTGGCCGCCGCGTTCCATAGTGTGCGTGCAGCCCGCGCGGAGCAAAACCTTCGCAGCGCGTTAGACCGCGAACTGCGGCTGGCTGATTACCTGATGCATCTGCCGGATCTTGCCGAGGGAATCCGTGCGCAGATCATCGACAAGGACCGCAACCCGCAGTGGAAACCAAACAGCCCGGCCGCGGTGAACGAGGCCGAGCTGCTGGCATTATTGGACGGCTAACCGACGGTCTTAGACTCCTGGTTTGCCTTCGGGCCTTGTGACGTCGTGTGGAAGTGGCACAACTTTCAAGGAATTCGTCGCGTCAATACGCGGCGCTTTCGTCTCGTCGTGCTCTGCACTGGCCCGATTGTGGTGCTTCAACGCAACATTTCTCGGCCGGCCATAGGCCACTGCAACATGCTCCCCGAAGTGGTCTGCGTCTGCCTCTTCCCAGTCTTCTTTCCACGACGGCGGAGCATCGTGCAATAGCTCTCCGGGCTTCAGCCAGTGGAACAGCGAGGCGTAGGAAAGTGTGGACTGCAAGTTCACCCGACGGCGCAGCATCCGAGTGTTCAGCTGATCCGGGCTTTCCAGGCCCATGGAGGCCATGATCTGTCCGGCTTCGGTGACAGTCAACCGGTGGTAGTTGTAGACACGGTGGCCTTTATCTTCCACATCGATGGCGCGTTGCAGGCGCTTGCTCTGCGTGGCCACACCGACCGGGCAATGATTCGTGTGGCATTTTTGCGCTTGAATGCAGCCGGTCGCCATCATCATGGAACGCGCTGCAAAGGTGAAGTCTGCACCTTGGATCAGTCGTTTGACGATATCCGAGCCGTTAGCCACCTTGCCGGCAGCCGCTATCCGGATTTCGTCGCGTAGCCCTGCGCCCATCAAGACGTTGTGTACCAGCAGCAACCCCTCGGTCAATGGGGTGCCCACATGATCTTCGTATTCCAGCGGGGCAGCACCGGTACCGCCTTCGGCGCCATCAACGGTGATGAAGTCAACGAGCACGCCTGTTTCGATCATGCCTTTACAGATGGCCATCACATCGGTGCGTGAGCCGACACAGAATTTGATTCCCACCGGCTTGCCCTGAGCCAGTTCACGCAGCTGCGCAACAAAGGCCATCAGTTCCCGGGGAGTGGAGAATTCTGGGTGGCTTGCCGGAGAGATGCAGTCCTCCCCCATGGGAACCTGTCTGGCCTCGGCAATTTCTTCGGTGACCTTCGCGGCCGGCAGCACGCCGCCCAGTCCGGGTTTTGCGCCCTGGGACATCTTGATGGTGATGCCTTTGACCTGTGGAAGGTTTGCTTTATGTGCGAAGGATTCTGGGTCAAAACGTCCCTCGGGGGTACGACACCCGAAGTAGCCCGAGCCAATTTCCCAGAAAAGATCTGCCCCGAATTCCAGATGGTACTTGGTCAATCCACCTTCACCGGTCTCATGGACAAATTCGCCCATCGCCGCTCCCTTATTCATGGAACGTACGGCGTTTGCGGACAATGCTCCGAAACTCATGGAGGAGATATTGAGCAAGGAGATCTCATAGGGCTGGGTGCACTGGCTGGAGCCGATGCTGATCTTATGCTGTTCGGTCGCTGGGGCCACCGGTGCGCTGGAGTGCAGCAGGTATTCGTGGCCAACCTCATTAACCTGAAGTTCGGTGCCAAAAGCCTTGTGGCTGTCCACGCCCTTAGCGCGGGCGTAGATCATCGAACGGGTATCTCTGTTGAAGGGCGCGCCGTCGGTATTGCGTTCAATGAAGTACTGCTGAATTTCGGGGCGGATGAATTCAAAGAGATACCTTGCGTGACCCAGGATTGGGAAGTTGCGCAGGATCGAGTGTCTTTTCTGCGTAACGTCTCGGATTCCCACCGCCAATAGCGCCGCGGTCAGCACCACCAGGATCCACCACACCCAGTTGCCCGATGTCCCTGCAAGGAGCGCGGTGAGCACAAACCCGGCCGCCAGCACGAACAAAAACAGAATCACGACTATTCGCATCATGTACCCGACACTAGTACGTGTATGGAAAGCTGTCAGGGTGACTCGGCAGTAATCCAATCGTTTTCTCGCACCACCATTGAATAGAACACCCCGCTGGTATTGGCAAGTAGCGACTGAGGCGTCCCGGCCTCGACAATTGTTCCCGCAGCGAGCACCATCACCGCGCTGGCCTCGCGGACGGCGGCTAACCGGTGGCTGATCAAGAGCACACCCATCCCGTATCCGCGCCGCTCATTAATGGCCTTGAGCACCAGTTGCTCGCTGTCCGCATCCAATGCGCTGGTCGATTCGTCCATGATCAATATGGCCGGGTGGCGCACCAGCGCGCGTACCAAAGCTAAACGTTGACGTTGTCCCCCGGACAGACTGGTAGAACGATCCGCTAGCCGGGTGTCCAGCCCATCGCGTTGGGCTCTGAGCCATGGGCCCAAACCTAGTTCGTTGATGACCGAGCGCAGTTCTTCATCGGTAATCCCTACGGCCCCCAAAACAAGATTTTCACGGATACTGCCGCGGACCATCACCGCTTCCTGGGCGACCAGGACAATACGTGAGCGAAGTTCCGCTAGCGGAACCGTGTCCAGCGATACCTCGCCCAGACTCAACGTTCCGTCACTTTTAAGTGCGCGGACCAAAGCTGCGGCAATCGAGGACTTCCCCGAGCCCGAGGCTCCGACAACTGTCAGCAGCTCGCCCGGCGAAATGCTGAAATCAACGTCCGTCACGACCTGACGTTGCCCGTGTGACACGTTCAGGTTTTGCACGTTCAGTGTTCCGGTATGCGGCAGTGCCACGGCGCCCGGTTGCTCGGCCACCACCGGTGGGGCGCTTGCTGTCGCGAACAATCGGCGAGCGCTAGCCAGGGAATCTTGAAGTCCGAGAACAAAGCCGTCAACCGCGCGCACAGAATCAAAGGAGGGCACCGCGATGACCACTAAGATGATGGTGGCTGACAACGAGGCTTCGGATACGAGCACCAGTATCAAGGCACTGCCCCAAATGACTATTTGGCTCAGTGCCGCACGTAGTCCGGTGACCCAGCCTGCACGCTTGCCCTGCGCCGCGTCGGCGCTAGCGGTGGTGCCCAGTCGTTTAAGCATCTGCTCCCCGGCACCGAAGGCGTGAAGCACCTCGATGCCTGCCAGTGATTCCAGCACAAGCTGGTTTTGTTTGCCACGTGAGGCGGCCGCTGAACTGGCGGCGCTTCGCAAGGCCGGCACTCCGATCATTGGAAGGAGAAGTCCAACGATCACATACCCGCCCAGCAGGATAAGCGCTGGGGTGCTGCCGAAGTTGAGGTAGGTCCACCAACTCACCGTGGCACTAACCACCACTGCTGCCACCATAGGTGGCAGGGTATGAGCGAAGAACACCTCTACCTTGTCGATATCGCGGGTGGCTTTGGCCAGCAGCGATCCAGAACTCTTAGTAGCCGCGGTGAAGGGTGCCTGCTTTGCAAAGGCCTCATACATCGTTGAACGCAGCCGGGACAGCGCCAGGAAGGCGACCTTATGCCCAACATATTGTTCCGCGTAGCGTAGCCCGCCTTTGAGCAGTCCGGCAAAGATGATGGCCACAATAAGAAGCCCAAAATGTATTCGGGGGAGCTGCCCGGGAAGTTCAAGGCCAATCACTTGGACCAGTCCCATACCGGCGAGCAGGTAAATACCCAAGCCGACCAAGCGATTAAGACAGGCGAGCAGGCTGGCGAGCGCCAACGGTGGCAGCAGGTCCAGGGTGTGGGAGATCAGCCAGCGGGAACTGGCTAAGGAGCCAGGAAGAGTTTGCGGCTTGCTCATGGTTGCTCCCCCGGTCCTTGCCGTCCGCCAAGTGAGTGCACACGGTCGGTGAAATTCTCCATGGCCCGTTTCAAATAGCCCTCGCGCTCTAACAGTTCGGTGCGCGCCCCGGCCTGCACAATCCGTCCCTGATCTAAGACCAGCACCTGATCATAATCGGCGAGTAAGCCCAACCGGTGGGTGACGGTAATAACCGTCAGATCCGCTGCTACCTCGCGCAAGGTGGCCAGCACCTGCTCCTCGGTTTTAACGTCCAACGAACTAGTCGGTTCATCCAATAAGAGGATCGGACGTTCAGCCAGCAAGGCCCGTGCAATAGCCAAACGTTGTGCCTGGCCTCCGGATAGTGTGGCCCCGCCCTCGCCGAGTACCGTGTCCAGCCCCGCAGGCAACCGCCCAAACCAATCCGACAGTCCGACGCGTTCGATAAGTTCAATCAGCTTCTTGTCTTTCGCCTGTTGATGCGCGAAGAGCAGGTTGTCCCGCACACTTAGCCCAAAGAGTGTCGCACCTTGTTCAACTACTGCAGTATTAGAGCGCAAGGTGGCGGGGCCGAGTGCTTGATGGCCTTCGTGGATAATTCCTGCGCTAGTCTCCAACTGTCCTTGCAGTACTCGCAGTAACGTGGTTTTGCCGCTACCCGAGGCACCAATGACCGCGGTCTTCGAACCGGGTGGGAAACTAAAGTTTAATTGATGCAGCGCTTCGGGATAGCCTTCATACCCGGCACCCAGATCTTCTAGCTGGAGGGTGTCCTCGCGCAGGTTGACGCTCAGCGGGTTAGCCGAGGAGCGGTGCCACGGGGTTTGCATGACTGACTCGATTTTTTCTTCCGCCGCGCGACCGGTCATCCCGATATAGAAGAAGCTGCCCACGTAGTTGACCGGGGCCAGCATCAGGAAGCTGAGCAGAATCAGCGAGACTCCCTCCCCAGCGGTGATCGCCTGCGCACCGACTCGCCACCAGGCCAACAGTGCCGCTGTAGCCAGCAGAAGCACCGCGAAACTCGCGTCGATGACCAGTAGCACCAGCTGGTTTCGGGCTAGTAGCTTCATCACCTGCAAGCGTACTTTTTCACTGGCCACACCAATACGCTGCCCCATCCAAGCGGCGCCGCCGTTGAGTTTGAGCATATTCAATGAACGTAGGGCATCGACAAAAGTCGCCGAAAGTATTCCTTGGGCCCGGCGGTATTCTCCGGACGAACCACGGAACAGCTTCTGAAATCCAAGGACAATCGGCGGCACCAGTACGGTGGGAATCAACAGCAGTCCGGCGCTGAGCGGGTCAATGAACAACATAATAGAAATGAGCACCAGCACCGGGGTGGCTACCGCGCAGATCGCGGGGCCAATGAACCCGGTACGGAATCGTACCGACCGGTCTACCGCGTCCATTGCGGCATCTACCAGTTCACCCTCCCCTAAGCGGCGTACCGCCAGCGGTCCAATATCCATGTAGTGGCGAACCAAGCGGTGACGTTCTAAAACTGTGAGCTTACGTGCGGACCGTGCGATGAGCACCGGAGTCAATAACGTGGCCAGCGCTACTAATAACAATTCATGGACCGCGGCCAGGTACCAGCCGAGGTCTAATTGCTCCCCGTTGTGAAACAAGTCGATGGCGCGGCCAATGAGCACCGTCAGTCCCACGGTGCCAACGGCCGAGAGTAACCCCAGGCAGACCACCGCCGCGGTGGATGCCGAAAAAATTCCAAAGACCCTACGCACCCCTCCATCCTAGGACGAAAGCCACGCGTCATAGGTTGGCAACCACCGCCCGGAGAGGGGAAACTAGCTAAATGACTACTCCGCCAACGGCTAAGCACCCGCATTCTGTCACCTTGCGTTTCCTCGCAGCACCCACAGATGCCGGAATCACCGGGACCGTGGCTGCCGGAACCGTGCTGGAATGGGTAGATAAGGCGGCCTACGCCGCCGCGGTGGGCTGGTCCGCAAATTACTGTGTGACCGCCTACGTCGGTAACATCCACTTCGCTGACCCGATTCACTCCGGGGATCTGGTGGAGGTAACTGCCTCGGTGGTGTACACCGGGCGCAGCTCCATGCATATCCGTACCGAGGTCTCCTTCTCGGATCCGCGCGAGCTGAAACCTGTCACCTCCTCCACCTGCTTGGTGATCTTCGTAGCGGTAGACGAGCAGGGGAAACCCACACCCGTACCGTCCTTTACCCCGGGCACCGCACGTGAACTTGAATTACGTGAGCATGCCTTGGCGCGCATTGATATTCGTGAGCGCATCGTCGCTTCGATGAACAACCAGTCATACACCGATGCGGGCACCGCCGAAAGAGTCATACTGCGCTTCATGGCAGCCCCCACGGATGTGAACTGGGGCGGCAAGGTACACGGCGGCATCGTGATGAAATGGATCGACGAGGCAGCGGATTTGTGCGCCAGCCGCTACAGCGGGTTGGACACCGTCGCGGTCTTCTCCGGCGGGGTGCGCTTTTACCGTCCGCTGCACATTGGAGACCTGGTCGAGGTTGAAGCCCGGCTGGTCTACACCGGAACCAAGGGCATGCACATCGCGGTGCATGTGCGCTCCGGGGACCCAAAAACAAATCAGTTGGAGCTGACTACCTACTGTTTGACGGTGATGGTGGCCCGCGACGAATCCGGCACCGCTGTACCGGTGAAGGCATGGGAACCGGTCAGCGAGGAAGACTCCCGGCTCTGGCATCACGCCCGTGAACTACTTGAAATCCGTGCCAACGCCCCGGGCGGGTACACCCCCACCCACCTGAGCCATGAACACCCCACCGCGAAGGTCTCCCGATGAACACCCACGCCTTTGTCAAGATCTGCGGATTAGCTACCGCCGAAGATGTCACCGTGGCAGTAGCCGGTGGAGCCGACGCACTCGGTTTTGTGTTGACCACCTCGGCGCGTGAAATTACCCCCGCGCAGGCTGCCACCCTGACCGCATTAGTACCCGAAGGTGTCGCCACCGTAGCGGTATTCCGCAGCGAAGACACCGCAACCGCAATCACCCGGGCTCGCGAAGCAGGCGTTGGCTGGATCCAGCTGCACGGCACGCGCACCCCAGCGGAGGTAGCCGCGGTACTCGAAGCAGGGTTCAGGGTCATCCGCGCGGTCCGCATGGATGCGCCAGCAGAGCAATTTGAGTACTGGGGTGAAGACTTTTTACTGATTGACGCCGCGGTGCCCGGCAGCGGCGAAAGCTGGGACTACGCCAAGGTACGCACCCTTGCCGCCGGCCGCAACTGGTTAGTGGCCGGCGGGCTCAGCGTAGCAAACGTCGCCGCGGCGCTCGCCGAGTCTGGCGCCAGCGGCGCGGATGTTTCCTCCGGGGTGGAGTCCTCGCGCGGAGTGAAAGATCCGGCACTGATCACCGCGTTTTTGAAGGCCGCCCACCAGTAGTCTTTAGCCCTAACGGATGAGGGAGAACGGTGCCGGTTTGCGGGCTCCAGGCAAAGCGCTTGCTTCACGCCATGCGGTGATCCATTCGGGCAGCACCCGGTCTTCGGGCAGGGTGGTTCCCAGAGCGGCGAGGATTTCCTCGTTCGATACCGGCCCTTTTTTGCCGGTCATTCGTGTGGCGATGTATCCGCGGGCGTAAATCTCGCCGTTGACTACGATGTGCTGTTCAAAGTAGATGCAACGCTCGTCCATGCCCAACACCCGAGTCTCCTGGGTGAACTTCACGCCCAATTTCACCGATTTTCTAAAGGTCATAGTTTCGGCTTGCACCACCGGGGTCCACTTATTTTTTCGAAGTACGTCCCAGGCTCCGGAGCGGAACATCAGATCGAAGCGGCCCAGATCAAAGATTGAGAAGTACATTCCGTTATTAATATGACCGGCGAAGTCGATATCCGTGAACGTGGCGCGCATCGGCACCGACCCGGAATCGAGCATGGAGATCTTGGAAGCTTTCTTGCTTCGGACTAGCATCATCAGGATGCGAAAAATCATGTGCATGCCATCACATTACCGTCCGGTAACTTATTTGACCATGTTCAATGACACCTACCGCGACGAACGATGTAATCCGCAAGACTCATCCATTGGGCACCGCCGGGCAGGTAAAGTCCTGTGCGGACGATCAATCTCGCCATCGATACCCGAAAGAGGAAGAGACCATGCTCCGCCTCTCGCAGCTCCTGCACCGCCGCGTCCCCTCGTTGCCACCGCCCGACTGGGAACGCGAGGCACCCACCCCGGCGGCACTTCGCCGCGATATCTTCTCGGCACTGGGCTTCTTCGTTCTGGCCTTGCTGATGCAGGAATTGGTGCTGTCGATGACCGAGGCCGGCAAAAGTGCGGACCGCCCGCTGGCCTTTGCACTGCTCGCGGCACTGATTTTGCCGCTGATGTTCCGCAGACGCTGGCCGATCGCCATGATGCTCATCGGATCCGCCGCATTTCTGATTGGCGGGTCCACTGCCACCGCAACGGTGGCCATGCAATTCTGTGCTCAGTTAGGCTATTTTTTGGGTCTCTACACCGCGGTAGCCTGGGCGCGCAACCGCCGCGGGCTGTGGACCGCAATGGGCTTGGTACTGCTGAGTATGGCAGTGTGGCTGATCATTTCTTTCTTCACCAGCGACCTCTTCGCGGCCAATAACCAGCTGATGGTTGAGAACCCCATGGGTTCCATCCCGGAAAATATGGCCCTACCGCTCTACTCTTTCGTCATCAATGCACTCTACTTTGGCGGCGCCATCTTCATAGGGCTAACCAGCTGGTCAAACTCCTACTCCAAATCGGTAGTACTCAGCCAGGCAGCACGCATCGCCGTCCAGGCAGAAGAACTCGCCGCCCGCGCAGTCAACGAGGAACGGCTGCGCATCGCGCGAGAATTACATGACGTTATCGCCCACCACATCGCGTCCGTCGGGGTGCAAGCTTCCGCCGCCCGATTAGTGCAACCCCGGGATCCGGCACAGGCCATCGAGTTAATGCGCGGCATTGAATCCTCCGCACGCAGCGCGGTGGCAGAAACCCGCTCATTGCTCGGCGTGCTGCGCGAACAGTCACTGGATCATTCCGAAACCGGTATGTCCTCCAGTCGTGACCCGGAACCTTCCATTGCCCAAATTTCCCAGCTTCTTCAAGAGAATGCCGCGCAAGGACTACAGGTGAGCCTCTCCCGCGATGAACACAGCCACGACTTCTTTGACTCTCTGGCCCCCGGACTCTCACTGGCCCTGTACCGGATTAGCGGCGAAGCGCTAGCCAACGTGCGCCGCCACTCCACCGCACGCACCGCCACCCTCGCGTTACGCTCAGGAATCGACGAGCAAGGTACCTGGGTAGAAATTGAAGTCACCGACCAGGGCTCCCCCCGGCCAGACACAGCGGGCACAGGTTTTGGCTTACGCGGCATCCGCGAACGCGCTGCACTACACCACGGCCTCGTAGAAATCGGTCCGCGCATCCCACGCGGCTGGCGCACCCGCGCGCGACTCCGTCTGCCAGATACCATCGACAGGATTGAATCATGAGCAAAATTTCGGTGGTGATCTGTGATGATCAACCGTTGATCCGTTCTTCGCTGAAGCTCATCTTGGAAACAGATCCGGGCCTTGAAGTCATCGGCGCTGCCAGTAACGGGACCGAGGCGGTAGCGCTGATCACCGAGCTCACCCCAGACGTGGCACTGATGGATATTCAAATGCCACAGCTGGACGGCATCGGAGCCACCACCCAGCTTTCCGGGTCTACACGCACCAAAATCATTGTGCTGACCACCTTTGACCGCGAAGATTACCTATTTGACGCACTTGATGCCGGCGCCAGCGGATTCCTGCTGAAAAATGCCGAACCCGAACTGCTGATCACCGCAGTCCACCAAATCCACGCCGGCTACGGATTGCTCTCCCCTGAGGTCACGCTCAAACTCATCAAACGCCAGACCGGTACGGCCCTCACCGCCGGCGCCGACCAGTCAGACCTCACCCCGTTGCGTGCACTAACTGCCCGCGAGCTGCAAGTGCTCACCGAGCTGGCCACAGGCAAAAATAACCAGGAAATTTCCGAGGTGCTATCACTGTCCGAAGCGACGGTGAAAACACACCTCTCCAATCTTTTAGCCAAACTGCACCTGCGCGACCGGGTGCAAGCGGCCCTCTACGCCCACCGTGCCGGGCTCATCCAATAGTTTCATCCCTCCGGCTCACGTAGATGGACAACGACCTGCCTAAGCTGGAAGTACAGTGACCACACGCCAGAAAGACGGCCCCGCCCATGCTCGAACTCCACCAGATCAGCCGCTCATTTTCCGGCACCAAGGTGTTGGATGAGGTCAGCTTCGCGGTGCCGCGCGGTGCGCTGACCGGATTTGTCGGCGCCAATGGGGCCGGGAAAACCACCACCATGCGCATCATCATGGGGCTCCTCGCCGCGAATTCCGGCCACGTGTCTCTAGACGGTAAAACATTGTCGGCGCCGACCCGGCCAAGCTTTGGCTACATGCCCGAAGAACGCGGGCTTTATCCCAAACAACCAATCATCGATCAGCTGATTTACCTGGGTCAACTGCACTCCTTATCTCGGGCTACCGCCCGCGAGCGCGCCATGGAGCTGCTCTCCCGCTTCGGATTGGAACACCGCGCCAAGTCAAAACTCGAGTCGCTCTCGCTGGGAAACCAGCAACGTGTCCAGGTGGCCGCCGCGCTGCTGCACGAACCAGACGTGCTAGTGCTCGATGAACCTTTCAGTGGTCTGGACCCACTGGCTGTGGACGCGATGAGCTCGATTCTGGCCGATTACGCGGCCCGCGGCGTCCCGGTGCTCTTCTCTTCACACCAACTAGATCTGCTGGACACCTTGGTTGATCATTTGGTGATTATCCAAGATGGCAAGATCCGCGCCAATGCCTCGGCCGAAGAACTACGTGCGGCTCACACCTCCCGTTACCAACTTTGTTTAGGCGCAGATGCCGGCTGGCTGCGTACCGAATCTGGAGTCGAAGTGATCGACTTGTCAGGTTCCAACGCCCTGGTCAGCTTCGCTACCGTCGCCGATTCCCAACGCGTGCTCACCCACGCACTGTCCCGCGGCAACGTCACAGAATTTGCCGTGCACCGCCCGGCACTGGCAGATATCTATCGGGAGATCATCGCATGAGCACCCAAACTACTCACCCCTGGCTGATCGTCACCCTGCGCGAGGTGGAAACTAAACTGCGCGACAAGGCCTTCATCATTTCCACCCTTGTCACGCTGTTGCTGATTATCGGTTCGATCGCCGTAACCGGATTTCTCGCCACCCGCACCACGCAATTTTCGGTGGCCGCCACCGACCAGGCCAGCCTCACCGTGCTCAACCAAGCAGCTTCCGATGCCGAAGAACAGTTGAAAATCAGCGTCGAACAGTTGCCGCCCAATGATGCCACCGCGCAACTAGATGCCGGTCAGCTTGATGCCACGCTGAGCCAGAGCGCCGCAAATAAATTCATGCTCACCGGATCCGATGAAGTCCCGGCAAAGCTGCAAGGGGCGCTGCGTGACGCCACCGAAAAGGTGCTGACCGCGCAGCTGCTCACTTCGGCCGGCCTGAACACAGACCAGCTGCCGGGCGATAAAGCGCTGGAGATCAGCCAAATGCATGGGGACGCCGAACGATCCTCAATGATCCAGGCCATGGCCTTGCTCTTTTCGTTCTTGTTCTACATGTCCGCAATCATCTTCGGCATGCCTATTGCCAACTCGGTGATCGAAGAAAAACAAAACCGAGTAGTGGAGATCCTTGCCTCAGCGATCAACCTTCGTCAGCTGCTCGCCGGCAAAATCCTGGGGAACGTGATTCTCGCACTCGCCCAATTGCTGCTCTTCCTAGCGGTCGGTCTGCTCGCCGCCTATCTCTCACCAGTCCAGATCCCATTTCTTGGAGTCGTCTCGCAGGTAGCTGGTTGGTTTGTGGTCTTCTTCCTCGGCGGATTCCTGGTGCTCGCAGGCATCTGGGCGACACTCGGTGCACTAGCCAGCCGCACCGAAGACCTCCAGCAATCTTCCGGGCCGGTCATCGGAGTGCTGATGGCGGTGCTCTTCATCGGGATCTATGCCAAGGGCGGCTTCCTGGTGATCGCGTCCTATGTGCCAATAGTTTCCTCCGTGGCGATGCCAATCCGTCTGCTCAGCGGAGAAATCTCGCTGGTCGAACCGATCATCTCGCTCGCAATCACGCTGGCTACCTGCTGGTTCACCATTTTGTTCGCCGAACGCATCTACCGCCGGGCGGTAATGCACACCGGTGGGGCGCTAACCCTGCGCAAGGCGCTCAAGCTGGAGCTCTAAACCGCCAATATAGCTAGTACACAGCCGCGCTGACTACACTTGATTCGGTGACCGAGAACAAACCACGCATGCAGCTTTCAGCACTGTCCATCTTCATCTGGTTCGCGGTGCTCCTAGGATTAGCCGGCAACACGGCGCTAGCCATGACCCATCTGGTCTTAGGTTCGAACGCCCTGGTAGTAGTCAGCCTCTGGGTACTGCGCTGCCTGGTACTGGCCGCTTTGTGGCTGCTGCCGATCACCCGTGCGGCAAAAATCTTCGGCATTGGGATCATCATGCTTAGCCTGCTGCTCGACGTCTTGCTCAAACTCCCGGTACTCGGCACCATTGAATACGGCGACTGGTTCTTCGTCTCTGCCTTGGATCTAACCGGAGCCTATACAGGCTATTTCCACACCCTTGGCCTGATCCTTCCGTTACTCACCCTCACCGGCTGGTTTATTCTTCGCCCACGTCGCCTGGCTGGCTGGATCACCGGCCTGGTGACCGGGCTGGGGCTGGGCTTCCTCACGCTGAACACCGCTCAGGCGGCCGACGGATCGCTGACCACTTTTATGCTCGCCACCATGGCACGCTATATCCTGCCCGCGTGGTTTGCGGTCGCCGCCGATGCGATAGCAGCCCGCTACTCCGGTCCTGAGAAATTGCCTTCGAAGTCCTCACGCTGACCCACGCACCGCTCCATGGGCAACACGGACGGGCATAGTTCTGCCAACGACCTCGGTAATAGCAATTCGTGCGGTGCTCAGAGTAGCGACTACCTGCTTGATGAGAAGAGCTGGCTCGCCCATGGCTAAGACCATCACCGGACTCATCTTGGCCTTCGAGTTAGTCGTAACCCTCACGTTCTAATCCTCGCCTGTATTAATCGCTCCATTACTAGGATTGCTGCTCATCATAATGGCTAACAAAACATCGGTCATGGACGATTTACGCAATACATGATGGCAAAATCTCTACGGAGTAATCGGGCTTATCGCCATCGCAGCGTCCTCAATCCGGCTCGTCACAGCACTAATCGAATAGTGCCAAAATCTGAAACGAGTGAGGTGTCAGCACTGCCTGCAGTGGGATTGCTGACACCTCATTTACGTCAAGCCACCAAGAAAGGACCTGGATGGTGGAGTCTCATACTTGAGCATGTCCCCTACCTCCAAGAAAGCTGACCACCATGGATGACTATCATCCGCGCTCCCGACACCGTGTTTTAGCGATCTGATCAAACCAGGCCAACCGCATCCCCGACAACGTCAGGTTCACCAAAGACGCAGCCACCCTGGCCGCTGCCCCACGCGTGATATGGCTCTTGTCGTCGTTGAACCCCACATCACGAACCCAGTGGACCTAATGCTCGATTCCCCCAATGGTTCACCAGCATCCGGTTAACCACCATTGCATTCTCCCTGCCAGGCGCCAGCGAGGTCACCACGTAAACAGTCTCCCGCCTGATCTTGCCGTTGGCTGTCCGCTGGCTGATACGGGTCAGCTGGCCCACCTGCAATGCCCACTGCCAAGCAATCTTCAACGAGTCGACCGGGGGCCCCAGCTTCAACCCACGGCGCACATACCTGCCGCGTTCCCAGACTTCCATCCTGTCGGCCACCGGGATGTCATCCCAGCCCAGGGCAGCACATTCAGCCTGGAGCGTGGGTTGGTTACCTTTCACGCTTATCACGTACGCGCACCCGTAGGAAATGCAGTTGAATGACTTTATCCAATCAACCTATGAATTGGGTAGACTGTCCGGACTTTGCGGTAACCCTGTCTTCGAGCAGACGAATCACGCACTGACATGTAAGTCTTCGAAAAACCACCTGGTCAGGTAGCGCTCTCGGAACTATTGTCTACAAAGGCAGGAATTAATATGCTGGCGCCTATACTCCTGTACAGAAGGAGGTTCCATGCCGTCTCTAAGCAGCATCCTGACAAAACTCAAGATTCGTCTTGGCTCGAAACATTCACAGGACCTGATGGTTTACGTTGTCTACGGTAAACAACCCAGCCCGTTTCCGGATCTGGAATGCATAGAGCCAATAATTGCGATCGTGGCCAGTGAACGTGAATGCTTTGCGATTCAGGAAAAGTATCTAGACACTAAAATCAGCTGGGAAGCCCGAAAGGTGCAGGGTGCTGAAAGCATAGACCTGGCAGGAGGCTGCGTTTTGTATCTCACGCATACTACTTTGTCATCGTACGATGAGGACGCCGATGGGAATCCAATCTTCGGGATCATGGAGTCTCCACAGCCCACGGCTCTATATTGCAGTCGGGAGACCGCTGAACAAGCAGCACCGGAGCAATACCTGCACATAGTCACCCTCGGTGAAATAAACTTTCGCGGGGTCGGAGAGCTTTTGGAATAAGGATCCGTCACTTTGCGCCAATACCTGAAGCTACCAGACATGATGAGTTACAGGAGATGGTATCCGTTCGAATGCCGCTTCAGGCCAGCTCCATACTGTCTCATTTAACCATCGTTAAGCACCGTGGGCCGGTCCGGCCTCAAGAAGAGGTGCGGACCGGCCCACGGACTGTGCGCTAAAAATCAGCGGTTTGCTAGATCAATTCATCGCTGAGGTGATTCGGCGTACCGAAGCGGTGCGCGGTAATCGACACGGCCTGCTCGTGCAGGAACGGCAGCATTTCCACGCGTCCGGCACCGGTGACCGGCGAGGCGTAGATCGCCACATCCGGCTTGCCATCGGTAGCCTCGGCCAGAGCCTTCACCGAACCACCGATCAAACGGATTCGTGACGAAGAAGCCGGTCCGGTCTTCGCGGCCAGGCGAGCAGCCCGGGCGGCGAAAGCTTCCGCATCCTCATCAACCACGATCACCGAGTGTTCGGCGAACAGATTGCGCACCCCGCGAGGCAGTTCCAGCTCGCTGGAAAGCAGCACACGGGATCCTGCGGTGACCCCGGCAGCGACCACACGCAGCGCCTCGGCCACACCGTGTTCACTGGTTGCGGCCTCGAAGCGTACGGTGACGTCTACCGGCTTGTAGCGGAAGATATTGCGTTCCGAGACCAGACCCGAGCGGTCCTTAGCCTGGTTGAATTCCTGATTCCACCACAGCTTGTCGCTACCCAGCGCACCGCGCAGCCACGCCGCGTCGGTTTCGGATAGCTCCGCTGCATTCAGCAGCCGTTCGTCAAAGACGGACAGTGCGGCGGTTTCGCGCACCGGTGCGTCAACCCAGCTGCCCATGCCGACCAGGTAGTTCGGGCCACCAGCCTTGGTGCCTGCACCAATGGCGGACTTCTTCCAGCCGCCAAATGGCTGGCGCTGCACGATAGCGCCGGTGATGCCACGGTTTACGTAGATGTTTCCGGCCTGGATGTTTTCCATCCAGTAAGCCAACTCATCGCGGTCCAGCGAGTGCAAGCCCGAAGTCAACCCGAAGTCGACCTCGTTGACCAGCTCTACTGCTTCCTCCAGGGTCGGTGCGGTCATCACGCCAAGGATCGGACCGAAGTATTCGGTCAGGTGGTATTCGCTGCCACGCTTGACCCCATAACGCACGCCTGGCGAGTAGAGCTTGCCCGAGTCATCAAGCTGCTTCGGTTCCACAGCCCAACGCTCACCGGCACCGAGGGTGGTCAAACCACGCTTCAGCTTTTCACCTGGCTCATCGATCAATGGGCCCATCTGGGATTCCGGGCTCCATGGGTAACCGACCTTCAGCGACTTCACCGCGTCGATCAGCTGGCTGTTGAAGCGCCGTGAATCTGCCACGGAGCCAACGAGTACTACGAGTGAGGCGGCGGAGCATTTCTGCCCCGCGTGCCCGAAGGCCGAGGCAACCACGTCGCGGGCTGCAAGGTCCAGGTCCGCATGCGGGGTAACGATGATGGCGTTCTTGCCCGAGGTTTCCGCCAGCAGTGGCAGGTCCTTGCGGAAGGAACGGAAGAGTTCTGCGGTTTCGTAGCCACCGGTGAGGATCAAACGATCCAGCCGCTCGTCGGACACAAGCTGGGTACCCAGGTCACGGTTGCCGGCGAACACCAGCTGCAGTACGTCCTTAGGCACTCCGGCGTCCCAGAGGGTCTGCACCAGCACCGAACCGATGCGCGAGGCCAAGGTGGCAGGCTTGATGATCACCGCGGAGCCGGCGGCCAGTGCGGACATGGTCGAACCGGCAGGGATTGCCATGGGGAAGTTCCACGGCGGAGTGACTACCGTCAGCTTCGAAGGCACAAAGGTTGCGCCATCAACGGTGTCCAGTTCCAGTCCACGCTGCGCGTAGTAGTGCGCAAAGTCGATCGCCTCGGAGATTTCCACGTCACCCTGGTCGATGTTCTTTCCGCATTCCGAACCGAGTACCTCCAGCAGCATCGCGCGGCGCTCTTCAAAGAGCAGTCCGGCGCGGTGCAGAATTTCGGCGCGGGCCTGCGCACCCAGGGCCTGCCACTGTGCCGAGGCGTCAACGCCCATGGCGATGGCCTCGTCCATTTCGCTGGCCGAGTGCAGGGTATTGGCCGCAACCAGATCCTTGCCGAGCTTAGAATCCTGCATCTTGGAGAGGATCCCGCGTCCCCAGCTGCGGTTCACGTCAAGATCAGGGTCGGTATCCGGGGTATTGAAGAAGCTGGTGGATCCGTCGGCAAACCCGGCCACGATCCCGGTCAGTGCCGGGTCGGACTCCTGACGGTTTTGTACGCGGTGCGAGGCCGGCACCACATCATGCAGGTTTTCCAGCGAGGCGAGGAAGCGGTTCTTCTCCCGCTCAAAGAGTTCCTCGTTCTTCTCCAGTTCGAAGACCGCGGACATGAAGTTTTCCTGGCTGGCTCCTTCTTCGAGACGGCGGATCAGGTAGGCGATGGCCACGTCGAATTCAGCCGGGTGCACTACCGGGGTGTACAACAATAGTTCGCCGACGTCGCGGCGTACCGCTTCGGCCTGGCCGGTGGCCATGCCCAGCAGCATTTCAAACTCGATGCCGTGCTTGACGTCGCGCGCCTTGGCAAGTAGCCACGCTAATGCGATGTCGAACAGGTTGTGTCCTGCAATGCCGATGCGCACGTTGTCCACGTGGCCCGGGCGCAGCGCGTATTCGAGTACCGACTTGTAGCTGGTGTCGGTGTCCTGCTTGGAATGCCAGGTGGCTAGCGGCCAGCCATGGATGTCCGCCTCCATGATTTCCATGGGCAGGTTAGCGCCCTTAACCACGCGCACCTTAATAGGAGCACCGCCCTGCGCCACACGGGCTGCGGAGAACTCTTGAAGTTCAATCATCGCGCCCAGTGCGTCAGGTAGATAGGCCTGCAAGACGATGCCGGCAGACAGTTCCTTGAACTCTGGCAGTGCCAGGATCTTGGTGAAGACCGCGATGGTCAGCTCCAGGTCCTTGAACTCTTCCATGTCCAGGTTGATGAACTTCTTCTTTGCTGCCATATTTGCCAGCTCGTACAGTGGGCGCAGCTTTTCGACAATGTGCTCCACCGCTTCGTCGAAGGCCCAATGGTTATGCGGGGCGACGGTGGAAGAGACCTTGATCGAGACGTAGTCCACGTCATCGCGGCTCAATAGCTTGGTGGTGCCGTCCAGCCGGCGGGTTGCTTCGCCCTGGCCGAGGATCGCCTCACCGAGCAGGTTGACATTCAGGTTGACGCCGTCGCGCTTGATCTTGGAGATCGCGCCGCCCAGCTTGTGATCCGACGCGTCGATGATCAGGTGTCCCACCATTTCGCGCAGCACACGGCGCGCGATAGGCACAACGATCGATGGCAGTACCGGTGCCATGGTGCCGCCCAGCGCGACTGCCTTGCGCATGTACCAAGGCAGGAAGCCTGGCACCATCGGGGCCAGCTTCTTCAGGTTGCCCGCGGCGACCTTTAGATCTTCAGGGCGGATGACACCATCAACAAACCCGACGGTGAAGTCCAGACCCTTAGGGTCCTTGAGTACTCCGGCCAGCCGGGCTGCGGAGGCATCGATAGGGAAGGTGGAGGCTTCGGTCAGCCAGTGACGGACTAGTTTAATTGTCTCGTCTGCAAGTTCTGCCGGAAGGGTCAGGGGGTTGCCTGCCGAGTCGACCGCCGGTGCGACGGTTCGTGCGGTGGTGATAGAGGATGACATGTTGTGTCGGTCCCTTCGATGCGATGCGTACTTGGATTAAATACACCGAACGCGAATTTCGTGATGGCTGACGAGCTTACGGAATCACCGGATAGTTGGCCGCGAAAATGCTGTGTGCAATTCGAGTATGACCCTAACTTTGCTTAAGCAAAAGTGAACAAAACCGAACGTTTCACTTCGGGTTTGCTAATGTATTGACAGGTGCTTAAATCACCCCTTTTGCACCCTCAAAGTACCGCGTAGAGACCGGAGTTGAACCCATGCTTGAACTGCGAAGATTACGTCTACTCAGGGAGCTAAGTATTCGCGGAACGATAGCCGAGGTGGCGGACGTACTGAGCTACTCTCCTTCCTCGGTTTCCCAGCAATTGAGTCAACTCGAAGAAGAGGCCGGAGTCGAGCTCTTGCGCCGCAATGGACGCAAGCTGGCACTCACCCCACAGGCCCAAGTTCTGGTGGCGCACACCGAAGAATTATTGGGTTCCATGGAACGCGCCGAAGCAGATCTGGCAGCGACCATGTCCAGCGTCTCGGGCACCGTGCGACTGGCAGTATTCCAGACCGCAATGCTCGCGGTCATGCCTCCGGTATTGCGCAAACTTCATGATCTGCACCCACATCTGCGCGTGGAAATGACCCAGCATGAGCCGGAGGAAGCACTGCATGAAACCAGTGCGCGGAACTTTGATCTGGTGATTGCCGAACAGTATCAAGGTCACGCCGCCCCGATCTTTGAGTCCTTAGATCGCCGTCATCTAGCCCATGATCCGATTCGTTTAGCTCTTCCACTGTTCGGCGGCGAGGGCAATACCGATTTTGATCGCGTCACTTCGCTAACCGAGGCAGCCACCCTTCCCTGGGTGATGGAACCCCCGGGAGCCGCGAGTCGCCACTGGGCGGAACAGTCCTGCCGCATGGCCGGTTTTGAACCCGACGTGCGTTACGAAACGGCAGATCTTCAGGCACATGTCACCCTGGTGGAAACCGGCACCGCGGTGGCATTGCTGCCCGATTTGGTCTGGACACAGTTCGAGCGGCAGCTGCGCTTCGTAGATCTAGACAACTCCCCGGTGCGCACTATTTTTACCGCCATGCGCCACTCTTCAGCGCGCTCCCCCTCCATTGCAGCGGTGCGCACCTTGGTGCACGAACAGCTAAAAAATCAGTCCGCCTAAGAAAACTCGATTCTGCTTCTGCCAGGTAGTTCGGTAGTGTTCCTAAGGTCACAAAACGATTACGAGCGAAGTAGGTCACCGAGACAAACAGGAATTTAAGTGCAATAGTGGTGACTCGCACCACAAGATCCGCTGTCTACTCGGGTGACCACTCGCTCCGACGGACAATAAACGGCAATGAGGGAAAATGTCTGACCAGACCTATCAGATCATCGCGATCGTCATCTACATGGGCGCGATGCTCGGCATCGGCTACGTAGCCTTTAGACGAACGAACGACATCGACGACTACATGCTTGCAGGCCGTGGCTTGAAGCCCGGGGTAGCAGCCCTGTCCGCAGGTGCAAGTGACATGTCCGGCTGGCTGCTTATGGGCTTGCCCGGCGCAATCTACCTTGGCGGCATGCACGAGGCTTGGATCGGTATCGGTCTCTTGATCGGCGCCTGGCTGAACTGGAAGTACGTGGCTCCTCGCCTACGTTCCTACACCGCAATCTCGCAGAACGCCATCACCATCCCCAGCTTCTTTGAAAAGCGTCTGAAGGATAATAAGCACCTGCTGCGTATCGGTAGCGCGGTCATCATCTTGGTATTCTTCACCTTCTACGTCTCTTCGGGCATGGTCGCCGCCGGCAAGTTCTTTGATGCCTCCTTCGGCTGGCCTTACCTGAGCGGCATGATCTTCGTAGCGGTCATCACCTTGCTCNACACCCTGTTTGGTGGATTCCTTGGCGCATCGCTGACCGACGTGGCTCAGGGCCTGCTGATGTTCGCCGCACTCATTGCCGTACCTATCGTCGCTGTCATACAGATCGGTGACTTCGAAACTCTGGGCTCGCGCATCACCACGGCAAACCCCGAGGCATTCAACCTGTTCTCCTCGTTCTCCGACAACGCCTGGTGGGTCGCGGTCCTCGCGATCTTCTCCACCGCTGCATGGGGCTTGGGTTACTTCGGTCAGCCGCACATCCTGGTCCGCTTCATGGCGCTGCGTACTCCAGCCGAGGCAAAGACTGCACGTCGCATTGGCGTGGGCTGGATGTTCCTGACCTCCATTGGCGCAATCGCGACCTCGCTGATCGGTATCGCGTACTTTGCGAAGGATCCGCTGAGCGAGACAAACAGCGAAACCGTGTTCTTGCTGCTCAGCCAAGTCTTCTTCCACCCATTCGTCGCTGGTCTAGTGCTCGCGGCCGTGTTGGCAGCAATTATGTCAACGATGTCCTCACAGATGATCGTTTGCTCTTCTGCACTGGTTGAAGACCTCTACAACATCACCGGTCGCAAGGCTTCGCCGAAGGCGCTAGTGATGCTCGGACGCACCGGCGTGCTGGTCATCGCGGTCGTCGCAGCACTGCTGGCACTGAACCCGAACTCCTCGATCCTGGACCTGGTGGCTTTCGCTTGGGCCGGCTTCGGCGGCGCCTTCGGTCCCATCGTGCTACTGGCCCTGTACTGGCGTAAACTCACCGCGATTGGTGCCTTCGCCGGCATGATCACCGGTGCAGCCGTTGTCTTCATCTGGGGCAATATCGATGTGTTGTCCAGCAACATGTACGAAATTGTGCCAGGCTTCTTGGTCTGCCTCGTGGTTGCATGGCTCGTCTCGCGTGCAACGTTCAAACCAAGCACTGAAATCGAGGCTGAATTCACCTCGATGGAAGAAGAGGTTGGCGCGAAGGTCACCGCCTAAGGCGTACCGCGCTATAAACGCTCAAGTTACCGGCGTTGTGCAAAGCTTCATCGCTTCGCACAACGCCGGTTTCTGCGTTTAACCGCCTCCACGCCGGTGCACCACGCTCACCCAGAGCGCAATCGGCGCGTAGCGGGTGCCGGTGGCACCCGGTGCACAGTAACCTAGAGGTGTCCGAAGTTTCGTTTCACCTCGAAGGATGATCCAGCCATGGCGCAGACGCTCACTAAGTTCACTCGCTGGCAGCGCACCGAATCGCAATACCTCGCCGCAGATCCCGAGGCCGTGTATTCGATCGTCGGCAACCTGTCGCAGACCGGCAGCTGGATGAAGAGCTTCGACGGTTTTGTGGTGCACGATGACCAGCGCGGAGTAGGTACCAAGGTTGATCTTTTGGCCCCGGGAAAAATCTTTGGCCCGCTGCATCAAAAGACCGCGCCGGCAGGCTCGATCACCCGGCGCAATCCGGCTCAGCGCCTGGTCGAGTTCACCCAGCCGCAGCCCGGTGGCGAAATGGTATTGCGCTGGCAGGTAGATGCCGCCGGTACCGGAGCGATCCTGCGCTTCACCGTGATCCTGCGCGGTCCAGGCACCGCCGCCTTCAAATTCAGCGTCGCCAACACCCTCTGCGAGGACTTTGCACTAGCCTGCGCCAGACTCTTCAAGGTCATTCCTTCGGGAGCGCACCGCACCGTTCCGGTGCGGGTGGTGATCTCCGGCGGACGTGGGTTCCTCGGACGCAATCTGGTGGCCGAGCTGGTCTGCCGCGGGTTGTCCGTGGCCGTGCTCACCCGGCATATTGAAGCGGACTTCCCCGCTGACCAGTACCCGTGGGACGGACTGCACCAAGGCGCGTGGACCAGTGCATTGAGCCACGCCAAATTCCCGGTGCACCTGATCAATTTGGCCGGCGAGCGCGTGGACAAGCGCAACACCGACGAAAATATCGCAAAGCTCACCGCCTCCCGGGTGCGCACCACACAGACTCTGGCCGAGGCCGCCGCCGGACTGGGCACCGCCTTGGCCAGCTGGATCCAGTCCAGCACCACCGCGATCTTCGGCGATGGCGGTGAAGCAGAATTTACCGAAGACAGTCCGCTGCCTACCGGTGAGCGGGCACTTGCGGAAATGACCGGGGTTGCCTCCGCCTGGGAGCAGGCCTTCTATGATGCGAAGGTCAACGCCGACCGTAGCTATGTGCTGCGCAGCGCGCTGGTGATGCATCCCGATGCGCCGCTGCTCAAGCCGCTGACCGCGCTGGTGCACACCGGTCTGGGTGGGCCAATGGGTGATGGCAGGCAGTGGTTCAGCTGGATTGGTCTGGAAGATTGGCTGCATTTGGTGCGGATCCTGCTTGGCTTAGAAGGCACTTCGCTGCCCGTGGGCTTGATCCATGCGGCGCATCCGGTGCCTTTGCGCAACTCCGAGGTGATGGCTGCGCTGCGTTCAACCGCCGGGTTGCCAGGGCTTCCTACCGGCACGCTATTGCCCAAGCTTGGCGCGGCGGTGCTCGGCTCCAATGCCCGCGTGGCATTGACCGGACGCAAGGTCACCTCCCGGGTGCTGGCCGATGCCGGATTCGAGTTCAGCCAAAACGACTTTGCGGCCACGCTAAACGGCGAATAATTTCCCGCCGCGTTTGCGTGCCGAAAGCACCATCGCGGTCTTCAGCTGCACCATCTCACCCCACGGGGTGTCGGAAATGAATCGGTACAGGTCCTTTTGGGTGCGCACGGTGACATCAACGATGAGCTGTGCGTCCCCCGCCACCGCGGCGGCGTAGCGCACCTCGGGCAGCAGCCGCAGCCGCTGGCCGAGCTGCTCAACGCTGTGCGGGGAGGTCTGCACCCAGAGCAGTGCCTCCACCGGGTAGCCCAGCAGCGCCGGTTCCACCAGCGTGCGGATGGAGATATGCTCGCCGCGCAGCAGCCAGTCCACCCGGCGGGCCACCGATGATTCACTCATCTTCACCTGCCGGGAGATCATGTCCACCGAGGCCCGGCCGTCCTTGCGCAGCACCTCGATGATCAGCTTGTCATTCTCGGTCAGCCCGCCGGCCGGGGTCCATTCGGTCAGCTCCCCGCCGCTGGCCGGCCGCAACGCGCGCTCCGCCGCTTCTGGCAGCGGCTCGGCACGCCAGGCGCGGATGGTTTTGAAGTATTTCAGGATCGGATAGACCGCTAGCGCATTAATACCCGGGGTTGCCGGCAACTGCATGGTGAGAATCTCGGCCAGATCCCCGTCGTAGTGCAGCTCGGTGACCACATCACTTTGCCCGGTGACCATATAGCTGAAGCTGGTGTCCCCGCGTTGCGCCAATGCCTCGCAGGCCACCCGCACGGTACCCGGCGCGCAGGTAAAGGCCGCGACCAATGAGCCGGTGCGGTGCTGGATTGCCGCCACTGAAATTCTTCCGCTGGCCAGCAGCCCCTGCCCGTAGCGTGCCACGGTGCGTTCGGGCTCGCCGAAAACCTGGGCGATCTTGCGCCAGATAGCGCGCCCATCGGCTTGCAGCGCGATCACTATTTTCCGTTCAAGCTCGTTGAACTCGTCTTTTTGCTCCATGGGGTGCTCCTGTGGGGTGCTGGCCGGCGGCCATCGGTATTTTCCGGCTCGGCGTTTGCCTAGGTTGGCCACTGAGGACCCGGTCTTTTCTGACGATTTTCCGTCTTTTTTCCCATCGTCTGACCATGTTTTGGTGGAAAACGACAGAATACTGGCAACTTGTGCCAATTATTGTCGATATCGCCGCTGAGCACCATCGTTATAGGTAGAAGCGATGCACATCACATCGCACCATCTGCAACCTACCTTCAGGAGTCCACCGTGCAGCCACCACTTATCCTGGCCGCTGGCGATCCCAGTTCAACCGACATCTGGGCCATCGCTAACACCCCCTTCCTGTGGTTCTGCGCCTTGGGCGTGTTCGCAGTCATCTTCATCCAGACGATCCTCTATGCGCGAGCCGCAAAGGTTGCCGCGCCGCACGTGAATATGCCGGCACGCGAGCTGAAGGAATCCTTCCGCGCCGGGGCCGTCGCCTCCATCGGCCCCTCACTGGCGGTCGTCTTCGTCGCCATCGCATTGCTGGCACTCTTTGGCACCCCAGCGGTGCTGGTCCGTATCGGACTGATCGGCTCGGTCTCGGCAGAAACCGGCTCTGCGAATATCGCTGCAGTGTCCATGGGCGCCACCCTCGGCGGAGCCGACTACACCCAGCAGGTCTTCGCCGTCGCTTTGGTGGCGATGAGCCTGTCCGGAGCAATGTGGATGCTCTCCACGCTGATTTTGACCCCGATCATGAAAAAGGGCGGCAAGTCGCTCGCCAAGCGCAACCCCGCGGTGATGGCGCTGATCCCTACCGCCGCGCTGCTTGGAGCATTCTCCGCACTGACCATCGCAGAGCTGCCGAAGTCATCGATCCACATGATTCTCGTGGCGGTCTCCGCGGCAAGCATGGGCCTATGCCTGCTGCTGGCCAAGGTTTTGCACGCGAAATGGTTGAAGGAATGGGCGCTGGGCATCTCCATCGCCATTGCCATCACCGCCGGCTACTTCCTGCACACCGCAGCCTAAGACCAGGAGCAGAACCCCATGAGCACTCCAACCATTAATCTGACAAGCGCCGACGCCTCGATGGCGCGCTTTGAAAAGCAGACCACCCGCTACGGCTCACTGACCATGACCGCGGGGCTGATCTTTTCGCTGCTCGGCCCGATCTATCTGGTCTTCTTCTCCGGCCTGCAGATTGCCCCCTCGATGATCTGGGTGGCGTTCCTCGCCGTCGCGGCAACCTTTGGGGTGCTGTGGATCGTAGAGCCGGTAACCTACTTCCCGATTCTGGGTTCCGCGGCGATGTACCAAGCATTTATGATCGGCAATATTTCCAACAAGCTACTGCCAGCTGCCATCGTGGCGCAGTCCTCGATTGGAGCGAAGCCCGGAACCAAGCGCGGGGATCTCGCCGCGGTGATGGCTATCTGTGGTGCCGCCACGGTGCACCTGACCAGTCTGCTGCTATTTGTCGGTGTACTTGGCACCTGGCTGGTTTCCCAGGTTCCCGCCGAGGTCATCGACGTAGCCCGGCTTTACATCCTGCCCTCGCTGATGGGTGCGGTGCTCGTGCAGTCGATCGTCGCGATGAAGTCGCTGCGTCCCACCATCATCGCTATCGTGCTGGCGCTGCTGATGAACTTCGTGGTGTTGCCGGCCGCCCCGGCGGTGGCAATGTTTGCTACCGCGCTGGTGGTCATCGCCTCGATCCTGGTTTCCTGGGTGCTGCGTGACCGCAAAGCATTGGTTGCCACCACCGAAGACTAGACCAGAGTACTTTCCCCCGGAACATTTACCCCTCAAGATAAAGGACATCATGCTGAGCACCGCGCTGATCGAGGACGAAACCCGCACGCTGCACAAAAACTATCTGCACCTGCACGCGCACCCCGAACTATCGATGGCCGAACATGCCACGGCTTCATACATTCAGGAACGACTGAACGAGCTGGGCATCGAGAACTTCATTTGCGGTGGCACCGGAGTGGTGGGCATCCAGCGCAACGGGGAAGGTCCGGTCATCGCCTTCCGCGCAGACTCCGATGGCCTGCCAATCAAGGAAGACACCGGCGCGGCCTACGCCTCGGTGGACACCGGAGTGCTGGCCGACGGCACCGAGGTGCCGGTAATGCACGGTTGCGGCCATGACACCCACGTAGCCTCCGCGCTTGGCGCCGCACAGGTGCTGGCCAGAAGTACCGGGAACTGGTCCGGCACGGTGCTGTGGATCTTCCAGCCCGGAGAGGAAACTGCCGCCGGGGCGCGCGCCATGCTCGCCGACGGATTGTGGGATAAAGTTCCACACCCGCAGGTAGTCCTCGGCCAGCATGTCTTTCCGTTCCAGACCGGGTCCATCGCGGTCACCGAGGGCAGCGCGATGGCGTTAGCCGACTCCCTGAAGGTGACCTTGTACGGCAAGCAGTCCCACGGCTCGCAGCCTCAGGATTCGGTTGACCCGATCGTACTTGGCGCGCATATCATCACGCGTTTGCAAACCATCGTCTCGCGCGAGCTGCATCCGCTGAGCCCGGCGGTAATCACCTGCGGGACGTTCCATGCGGGGCTGAAGGAAAACATCATTCCGGACCGCGCGGAATTCACTCTGAACATCCGCACGCTCACCGAAGAGGTCCGCGCCCAGGTGCTGGCCGCGGTCAACCGCATCATCAATGCCGAAGCGGTGGCAGCTAACGCGCAAGCCCCGCTCATTGAGGAACTCTACAATTTTCCACGGCTCTACAATGATCCCGAACAAACTCAATCGGTAGCCGCGGCCTTCGGCCAGGAATTCGGGGCGGGCCAGGTTCGCTTCGCTCCGCCGGCCATGGGTTCGGAAGACTTTGGGGCGCTGGCGGACGCGCTGGATGTACCCAACGTGTTTTGGATGTTCGGCGGTTTTGACCTCAGTAATGGTCCTGCCCCGGTCAATCATTCTCCGCACTTCTTGCCCGACTACATTCCGGCGCTGGATACCGGTGTTCGCGCGGCGTTGTCTGCCATCGGATACTACCTCGCATAGAAAAGCTGACTAAGCCTTATGACGTCCAAAATCCTAACGTGTCATCTACTTCACGTTAGGACTTTGGCGCGTCTAAGCTAATGCTCAACGCTAACGCGTCTACAAACTAAATATTCATTCCCGATTAACCTCCCGGCTTCACCCGGCTTACTCGCACCGACAACCATGGAGTGAGTTATCCGGTTCAGATTGTGTCCAACGGCGGGCGCAGAGCATCATCACTTAGGTCTACCAGTTTGAAGGAACGACACCATGGCAAATTTTCTTGAGGCGAGCGAAGGCGCTGCACGACCGCAGATGCCTAAACCCAGCGATCTAGCCAAATTACGTAAGCAGGCAGATGCCGCACAAGCGCAGGAAACTGTGCTCGATGATATGACCGCCAACGTTGCGGTTGATGCCGCGTATAACGATGTTGATCCCGACCTCGAGATTCCACGTGTGGTGAACTTTGGTCGCAAGCTGAAGAATATGAGCGAGGTGCGCCACTTCTTCCGCACCAATTCCACCCCGATTTACTTCGTCGGCGCCACCCCGGTGAATCTTTTGGGTCTTGATCGGTGGGTGCGCAAATTCAGCTACATCAGCTACTACGACGGCTGGGATGGCCACCACCCGCGGGTATTCACCCCGAGCGAGAAGCCGCAAATTGATTTCCAGAGCGCCGAAGAAATCAACAACTGGTTGCTGGAAAATCCCGAGGTACGCGAGTACATCGACACGCATACCGCTCCGGGCGGGCCTCGTCCGAAGATCGCAATGGTGTTCTTCGATGAGGAAACCGAGGCAATCTGTGAAGAACTGGGCTATGACCTGATCCTGCCTTCGGCGGAACTGCGCAACCATTTGGATTCGAAGATTGTCACCACCGAACTGGGCAATGCCGCCGGCGCCCACTCGGTCCCGAACGTCTTGGGCACCGCCGATACTTACTCCGCGCTGCAGAAGCTTTCGCGTGACGCGAAGCTCGGTGACGACCTGGTAGTGCAGACCCCATATGGAGATTCGGGTAAAACCACCTTCTTCATCACGAACGAAGCAGACTGGAACGAACATTCCAAGGACATCATCGGCGAACAGCTCAAGGTGATGAAGCGGATTAACAATCAGCCCGTGGCCGTAGAAGCGGTACTTACCCGTTGCGGCACCGTGGTCGGACCAATCCTTACCGAACTGGCCGGCTACAAGGAACTGACTCCCTACAAGGGTGGTTGGTGCGGTAACGAGATGCACCCGGATGTGGTCACCGACGGCCAGCGTGCGCGCGCTATTGAACTGGTCCGCAAGGTGGGTGCGGGGCTGAAGTCCACCGGCTACCGCGGCTTCTTCGAGGTCGACGTACTGGTAGACACCGATACCGACGAGGTGTACCTGGGCGAATTGAACCCACGCATCTCCGGGGCCAGCGCGATCACGAATGTGACCGCCGGAGCCTACGCGGACGTTCCGCTTTTCCTCTTCCACCTGCTGGAGTACCTGGATGTGGAATTCGAGCTGGACGTGGATGAGATTAATGCGCGCTGGGAGGAGCTGTCCGGGGCCGATGTGTGGAGCCATATGATCATCAAGGAAACTGATGACATCGTGCAGTACATCACCCACGCGCCGCGCACCGGCAAGTACTTCCTGGACTCAAAGGGCAAGTTGCAGTTCTCGCGCAGCGCACTGGACTGGCACCAGCTGCAGAACCATAAGGAAGCGTTCTTCCTGCGCATCTATGGTGTTGAAGACTACCGTTGGAAGGGTGCTGACTTGGGCGTACTTGTAACCAAGTCGAAGCTGCAGTACGAGGGCAAGAAGAAGACCAAGCTGACCATTGACGCGAAGCATTTCATCTCTTCGATCCGTGCACAGTACAAAGGCATCGACGTTCCACCGGCTACCGCGCAGTAGGTTAGTTTGTCAGTCCCGTTCAAGTGCTGGTGGTAGGCTCCAAAAGATAGAGCACACAGCGTTTCTAAGAGAAGAGCGACCACTAGATGTCCAGCGGCCTCACGGTACCCGAGTTAACGATCGCTAACTGGCAGTACCCGGAAAACATCCAGGTATCCTTCCAGAATATCGCCGAGTTCCTGCCGACCACCAAGGTCTCACGCGGCGACGAATCGATCACCAAGCTGCCGTTCACCGAAATGGAGATTGGCGATCTCGAGGTCGCTAAAGGCAGCGCCACGGATCCCTCGTTGACCGTGCGCGGAGTGATCAACTCGACGAACACCGACGGTTTGCTGATCATGCGCAAGGGCAAGGTGATGGTGGAGAAGTACTACAACACCATGACCTCGCTGACCGACCACCTGCTGATGTCGATGAGTAAGACAGTCGTCGGCACGGTGGCAGCAGCGCTGGTGAGTGCGGAAAAGCTCGACGTGGACAAGCTGGTCACCGACTACGTGCCAGCGCTTGAACGCTCCGGCTACGCCGGGGCAACAGTACGCCACCTGCTGGATATGCGTTCGGGAATCCAGTTCTCCGAGGAGTACCTGGATCCCGAGGCCGAGGTACGCATGCTGGAGGAAGCCATTGGCTGGACGCCGCCCAGCGGCGCCATTGGACCCATCGGCATGTATGACTACCTGCTGACGCTGAAGGCTAAAACCTCCCATGGTGGTGCCTTTGAATACCGGTCCTGCGAGACCGACGTGCTCGGCTGGGTGCTGGAGGCTGCCGGTGGGGCGCGCATGCACCAGCTAATCTCCGAATATGTCTGGGCCAAGATCGGTGCGCAGCAGGACCTGGTGATGGGTACCGACCAGTTCGGAACCGGCATGTTCGACGGCGGCTTTAATGCAACCCTGCGCGACCTCGCCCGCTTTGGCCACCTCTACATCAACGACGGGGTCTCGCTCAGTGGACAGCGGGTCTTTGACCCATCCTGGATCACCGATACATTTGACAGCACCGAGGATCAGCTCAAAGCCTTTGCGGACTCCCCAGGCGATAATATGATGCCCGGCGGACGCTACCGCAACCAGATCTGGTTCCCTTACCCGAATTCAAATGTCGCACTGGCCCTTGGCATCCACGGGCAGATGATTTACATGAACCCGGCCACCAAGATGATTGGCGTGAAGCTCTCCAGCTGGCCATATCCGCAGGATGCTTCCAAGCTATTTCCTACGATTCGCGCCTTCGACGCCATCGCCAACCATTTAGCGCAGCAAGACGGCATCTAACTCCTAGAGCTCGTTGCGCCCTTCCAGGTAGGCCCGCAAGACCTGCAGCACCCCATGCTCGGTGTTTGCCGGCGCGGTGAAGTTCGCCGCAGCCGCAACCACCGGGTGCGCGTTGGCCATGGCGAAGGAATAGGTAGCACCCTTGATCATTTCCAAATCATTGGGATAGTCCCCGAAGACCGCGGTTTCATCTTCGGTGACACCGAGTTTGTCCTGCAGTGCCTTCAGCGCCAGCCCCTTGTGCACTCCGTGGTTCATCGCGTCCACCCAGTGGCTTCCAGAAACTACCACCTGCAAGGGGACATCCAGGGCAGTGGCCATCGCCTGCACTTGGCCGGTTGCGACGTTGACCGCCATTTTGATGATTTCATCCTCGACCAGGTCCAGGTCCGCGACAACTTGCACCGCGCGGTAGTACGGGGCGATGGCTGCAAGGAAGACCTCGTCGTCGCGTTCCACGTAGGCGGTACGCCGGCCGCAGAGCACCAGCCCGGCATCCAGCGCCCGCTGCGCGCGGGTCGCTGCAATCACCGAGGTGACCGCTTGCGCGTCGATGATGTTGGAATAGATTTCCTGCTCGCCGTGCATCACCACGGTGCCGTTTTCGGCGATGATCGCGATCTCGCCGAGGGCTGCAAACTGCTCACGCAGGGTAGCGAACTGCCGTCCAGAGGCCGGAACAAAGCTGATCCCCTTGGCCTGAAGCCCCTCAATGACCGCCCAAGCGGCCTCCGGGATTTGGCCTTCCCCGTCCAAGAAGGTGCCGTCCATGTCCACGGCGACGAGTTTGATTTCAGCGTTCGGGTTGATCGTGTGCATTTAAATCCTAGGTGCTTAGGTGCATGGCGCGGTGTGCGGCGCCAAGCACTCCGGCGGCATTGTGGTATTTGGCGGGCACCAGTTTGGCCCGCAGGTTCAACTTCGGCAAGAACTTCTCATGGTCCTCGGAGATGGCCCCGCCGATGATGATCAAGTCTGGGCTGCACAAAAATTCGACCTGCGACAGGTAGCGCTGCAACCGGGTGATGTACTGCTCCCAGCTGAGGTTTTCTTCACGCATGACCCGGGCAGCGGCCTTGCTTTCGGCGTTGAACCCGTCAATTTCCAGATGCCCGAACTCAATGTTGGGGAAAAGTACCCCGTCGCGGAAGAAAGCCGAGCCGATGCCGGTACCCAAGGTGAGCAGCATGGTGCTGCCCAGAATTGGTTCACCATTTCTGGCTCCGGCTCCCGCATAGACCTCGGCCATGCCTGCGGCATCGGCATCGTTGAGGATCGCTACCTGGCGATCCAGTGTTTTGCTCAGCAGCGCCGCGGCGTCCAAGCCGATCCAGGCTTCGTCGATATTAGCCGCCGAATGCACTACTCCGTCGATGACTATCCCCGGAACGGTAATTCCGGCAGGCAGCCCGGCGAGGTCTTCGCCGGTGAGCTCGGCCAAGTCGCGCAGGATCTGCGCCATAACTTCGGCCACGGCATCGGGATGTGCACCTTCCGGGGTGGTCGCTTGCCCAAAGGTGCTCTGCACCAGCTCACCGGAGGTATCAACCAGCCCGTATTTGATCGACGAACCACCCAGGTCCAGTCCGATGGCCGCAAACTGCGCCGGTGTTCCGGCTGACGCCGAATGTTTTGCTGACATCGGTTACTCCCCTGCGTGTGGTTCATGTAGTTGAGCAACTCAAATGAACAAACCAAAAACTATTATAAGGACTCTTTACAATAGCTACTGCTGGCGTATACCGTCAACGCCTACGCCTCTTCGATGCGGTAGTTGGACCACAGCCGCGACAGATACTGCGCACGCGCCCCAAATAAGGCACCGCGCAAAGCCGCGTCCTCGCCTAACTCGCTGACTTCAACAACGCTACTGCTGGATCCCATCCTACTAGCCAGCGCCTGATTAAGGCTGTTCGTAAAAGCCTCGAAATGCGCCAGCGGTCCGCACAGCACCAAACGCTGTGGATCAAAAAATGCCAGTAGATTGCCCAGCACCTCGGCTAAGACCAGCGTAAAGCTATCTACCAACGGATCAACAGGTCCGCCAGCGGCCAGCAGTTTGGCCAATCGCGTGCAGTCCACCTTCGAACTGCCCTCCTCGGTGAGGCCGGCTGCTGCAAGCCGCTGCAGAAAAGTCTGGTGCGCCAGCCGCAAGCCATTGAGCTCGCCGGCGGTGCCGCTGGCCCCGCGATGCACCGTGCCATCGATCACCAGCGCGGTGCCTATCCCCGGACCCACATAGAGCAGCATCATCGATGAGGCAGCCGCCGGTTGATCGTGCCGAGCCTGCGCCACAGCCATCCAGTTCACATCGTTATCCAGCACCGCTGGTGCGCCGGTCAACTCTTGAACCACCGGCACCAGCGAGGCCGAAGAGCCTGGGTAGACCGGTGTAGGCAGCGCGGTGGCGTCCACCCCGACACGGAGCACCGGTGAACTTTGCGACAGCGCCGCGCCAAGCGTGCGCCCTGAGCTGGCGGCAGTGAGCTCTTCAACCATGCTCCCTGCCAGTTGTTGCACCTGAGCGGCGCTCGCCTCGGCAGGTACCACCCGATGCCCCTGCACGACGATGCACCCGGCAAGGTCGGTGGTGCGCCCGAGCAGCGTACCGGCTTCCAAACTCAACCCGAGCAGGTGCCCGTAGCCCTGATTGATCCCGTAGCTTTCCGGAGCACGGCCACGGCGCACCGCAGCGTCGGCACCCGGCAATACCTCAACTGGGCTAACCAGCCGATTTTCCTGGAGACGTGAAATACCCTGCGAGGCGGTGGGTTTAGACAACCCCAACGCGGTGGAGATCTGGGTGCGGGTGGCCGGTTGATTTAAGCATAGATAGTCAAAGATCTGCCGGTCGGTCAACGTCGCTAGGGCCTTGGGCCCCGCAGGTGACGCAGGCAGATTCATGAGCCGCTCACCAACCGCCGTCCCAAGGCTTCAAATTGCTTAGCGGTTAATCCGTGAGCCAGCAGATAATCGGCGATTGAACCGTGCCCGGTAATGGCTAGATCCAGGGCGCGCTCCAACCCGGCGATGCTGGTACCAACCATCAGGTTTTGCATTTTCTCTGTCATCGTAATGTCGTGGGCAGCGAGCATCGCACGCATTGATTCAAGCCAAGGACCGGACAGTGCGGCGGTAGACGCGGTGTAATCGGCCAGCACTGCATCACGATCGGCGCCGACTGCCAAGAGCAGCACGGCGATCGCCACCCCGGTGCGATCCTTGCCCGCGGTGCAATGCACTAGCGTGGCTTCGTTCGATCGGGCGACGGCACCGGCGATTTTGGCCCACACATCCCCATGGTTTGCCACCAGGGGAAGGTAGAGCTCATCTAATGACGGCATGGTGCTCGGTACCGCTAGCGCGCCTTCGAGCAAGGGCAATCTGGTGCGTGTGATCGTTTGCAAGGTTTCGGGGAAGCCCGCTAGCCGGCTGGTCTCCACGGTGGAACGCAGATCAAAAATTTGAGTAATATTTTCGGTACCCAACCACCCGGTCAGTGGTTCATCAATAGTGTGCGGCACGGCGCTGCGGTAGAGCAAACCCGAACGGATTCTTCCCCCGGCCGCTGGCAGCCCGCCGGCCTCACGCAGGTTCGGCAGGCTGGAGGGGTAATTCTTCACGGACATAATCGCTAAACTATCACGGCCTGACAGCCAGCCTGCTCGGCGAGGGAAAGGTGATCAGCTGGCGGATGGTACTGCCGTCGGCAAGTTGGTCAAAAGCCTCATTGATTTCGCTCAACTCTTTATTTCCGCACAATAGTTTTTCCACCGGGAGCAAGCCGCTGCGCCAGAGACTTTCATAGTAGGGAATGTCCCGGGCAGGGATTGCCGAGCCTAGATATGAGCCGATGATGGTACGCGCCGAACTAGTCAGGGCCAGCGGTTCGATTTCAGCCAACGCCCCAGGTGGAGGAAGCCCCACGGTGACAGTGGTTCCTCCGGGCGCCGTAGCCCGCACCGCGGTTTCAAAGGCCCGCGGGTGCCCGGCCGCTTCGATGACCACGTCGGCGGTAATTTCCGCGGTCGCTAGCTGCTGCGGGGTATAAGCCTCGCTGGCACCAAACTCCAACGCGCTGTTTAACTTGCCGGGGTTCATGTCCACGGCAATCAGCCGAGCCGGCTCCGGCCACTTTGCACTCTGCGCGATGGCCACCAGCAAAGCGGCCATCCCGACCCCTCCCAAGCCAATCACCATCAGCGTTTGACCGAGTTCCGGTTTGCCCGCATTTAATAGTGCGCCACCTCCGGTGAGCACCGCGCAGCCTAAGACCGCGGCCACTTCGGCCGGCACGTCCTGACCCACCGGGACCACCGAACGCCGGTCAAGTACCGCATGACTAGCAAATGCAGAGACGCCTAAATGGTGGTTGACCGGTTGCCCAACACTGGACAGACGTCTGGTTCCGGTGAGCAATTCTCCTGCTGCATTGCTCGCACTTCCCGCGGTGCATGGCAGTTTGCCACCGGTGGCGCAGGCGGCGCATTTTTCGCAGCGCGGCAGAAATACGCTCACCACGCGTTGGCCCAGATGCAGATCGGTGACTCCCTCGCCGAGCATCTCGATGATGCCGCAGGCTTCATGTCCGAGCACCATGGGCAACGGACGCGGCCGGTTGCCTTCGATAACCGAAAGATCCGAATGGCACAGGCCTGCGGCCTCGATGCGCACCAGTACTTCTCCAGGCCCCGGATCAGCCAACTGTATTTCGCTGATCACCAGCGGCTTACTCTGGGCGTAGGGGCGCATTGCCCCGGTGGAGTGCAGGACCGCAGCGGTAATGGTGCGCATGGATTTATTTTCCAGCCGGAACAGCAGTCATCGGGGTGTAACCGCGCACCTTGCCATCGGGCGCCAGGTTCTTCACGATCAACGAGCAGTCTTTGTCGCCCAATCCTTCACCAATGAGCCGGTCGAAGTGTTCACGGGCAAGAGCCGCGGCCGGCAGATCCAGCCCGGTCATCGCACCCGCATCAAGCGCAAGTCCCACATCTTTGCGTGCCAGGTCTACCCGGAAGGTTGCTTCAAAGTTGTTGTTTGCCGCGGCCGTATCAATAACATCTGGTACCGGATACCAGGTCTGCTGAGCCCAGGAACGCCCGGAAGAGACCGAGGCGATCTCCCAGAACACCTTCGGATCCAACCCGAGCTTTTCAGCTAGCTGAGATCCTTCGGCGCTGGCCATCAGGTCGATGAACAGCATCATGTTATTGCATATTTTTGCTGCGATACCGCTGGTGGGACCACCTGCAACTATGATTTTTCCTGACATTGGTGAGATCAGTTCTTGCGCGCGCTCCATGAGTTCCGGTGCTCCGCCAAGCATGAAGGCGAGCGTGCCGGCAGCAGCCCCGGAAATTCCCCCGGAGACCGGGGCATCGACAAAACTGAGCCCGCGCGCGGTCGCCTCGTCATGCAGCGCTCGCGAAGATTCGATGTCAACGGTAGATGAATCCAGTAGCAGCATCTGCGGGGTCGCGTTGGCCCATACGCCACCTTCCGCTTCATAAACCGAACGTACGTGCTCGCCCTTGGGCAACATCGTGAATACCGCATCTGCCCCTTCCATCGCCTCCGCGATGGAGTCGCTGATCTGCACCCCAGCCTCGGCAGCGGTGCCACAGGCCTGCGGATTCAGGTCATAACCGCGCACCGCATGCCCGGCGTTTACCAGGTTCGCGGTCATCGGCCCGCCCATATTCCCTAGTCCAATCCATGCATACGTGCTCATCGCCCTACCCCGCGTCTTTTCTTGTGCTTAGGTTAATGTCCTTGTCAGGCCAGCGTAAACGGGATAAGAACGAAGTCTCAATGAGAGGAGGCACGCCAATAACGCAAGCCTATTGTGCGCTAGCGCACACCGGTCATGGCAGACTAAGAGCCATGGACCGCCAGATCGATTACCGCCACCTTGAATCCTTGATTGCACTACTGACCGTGGCGCGGCTTGGCCGGTATACCGCAGCAGCGACCGTCCTTGGGGTGAATCACTCGACGATCTCCCGTCGCATCGATGCGTTGCAAAAGGCGATGGGCGGGCACCTGCTCACCCGCTCCCCCAACGGATGGGAACTGACCGATCTGGGGCGGCGGGCAATGACCAGCGCCGAAGCCATCGAACAAGCCGTGGCTGCCATCGGCACCGAGGAAGACCCAGATGCGCTCAGTGGACACGTGCGAATTGCTGCACCGGATGCTTTCAGCGCCCACTTGGCTGCTCCTACCCTGGCTAAACTCCAGCAACGCCACCCGCAGTTGGTCTTCGAGATCGTTTCGGAAACCACCCGTGCGAGGCAAACCCGAACCGGCATGGATTTGGAGATTGTCATTGGTGAACCGAGCGTGCGCAAAGCAGCCTCGACCAAGTTGCTGGACTACGAATTACGGCTATACGCCACCGCTGATTACCTTGAAGCTCATGGAACCCCGAAGCAGCTATCTGAACTGTCGACTCACAGTCTGAATTACTACATTGATACCGCGCTCACCGTGGACAAACTCGACGAGGCTACCAGCGCGTTGCCTCCCATGCGGCGTGCAATCTCTTCAACGAGCATTGCTGTGCAATATGCGGCGACCATGAATCATGCCGGGATCGGTTTGCTGCCAGTATTTTTGTCCAAGCATTACGCCAACATGGTTCCGGTACTTCACGACGAGTTCAGTTATCACTCCGAATATTGGTTGGTTGGCCGAGAAGAAGCGCTACGCAATAAGGCGGTGCAAGAAACCGTGCGGGCACTGAACGATGCTGCGGTGAATGGTGATTGGTTCATCCCACCATTTTCTCCATACCAATAGCTTTCATTGGTTTGAAGCATCGCTGCCAAACAGCCAGCCGGAGCTACTGGCTTAGAAACTTTCATCGGACCGATCTTCCAGCGGGAAAATCTGTCTCCCTGCAGACGTAGCGTTGACCGAAATTTTCAGTCAGTGAGTCTCAATGTCCTAGTTTCGTGCTGTGCATCTAATCGCCGGAGATCTAGGGAGTCAGTGAACAACACCAGAGGAAACCAGTCACCACCTCGGTTCAGCGGACACAAACCACTGAAACGAAAAAGGGGGTGAGAACGAAACTCTCAATAGGTGATGTGATACAGCGGTAGTGAACGAAAATTTCAGTCACTCAACAAATTATCTAGGGCAGCCAGCGTTCAGCTGGCTACCCGATCAGGCGGATCAGGCCACCCCAGCACCCGCCGCACCTGATCAGTCAGACCCACTTCCAACACCGGGGTACGGTCATGGATGTGTTCAAAGCTCCCCACATTCTCCACACTGCCGGGCAACGACACATAATTCAGCCCATGCGGCGTCCGCCAGCCCACCGACCCGTCAGGGCGGCTGGCCGGCTTCCAGCCCAGCGCGTGCTTGAACATCTGATGCCGCTTGCACAGCAACTGCGAATTGCTCCGGTTGGTATGCCCGCCCTTGGCAAAATCATCAATATGGTCAACTTCGCAGCTCTGCGCGGTACGCCGGCACCCGGGGAACCGGCAGCACTGATCACGGACCATCAGCAAGTCCTTCAACGCCTTTGCCGGACGGTACTGCCTGCGGCCCACATCGATGACCGCCCCGGTCCACGGATCGGTCAGCACCCGCAGCATCGACGGTGCGTCCTTGGCTAGATTTAAAGCCACCCCGAGCGGAATCGGACCGTACCCTTCAAGTTCAGCCAACCCGCGTTTCGGATTAGCGAGTGCTTCCACCGCCGGGATTGTCACCACTACCCGTGGCTTCAATGGGGTTCCGCCACCAGCAGGCCATCCGTCAAGCAGGGCGTCACGCAGGATATCGGCCTCACGCTGAGCTTGGGTCCGGGAATCGTCTGGATCTACGTCTTGCCTGGCGAAAGACTTCACCGTGTTGACGATGGCGTGAATATCGGCAGCCGGGGCGTAGAGTTTCAACGCCGCCATGCCATCGGGTTCATTCCAGTGCGTCAGGCAGCGTGACTCGGCGGCGGTTTCGTGGCGTTCAGCAGCCGAGACAGGATCCAATTTACGGTGCAACCGCCGGGCGCGCTGGCTGAAACTCGCATCGCTGGCGGTTTTCGCCACCGGTAACAGCGAGTGCTCCATTCGGCGGATGTCCTCGGGGGCCAGGTCCTGGGTTTGCTTGACCATCTCCTGGGCGGCTTTAGTGGTGATCTCCCCGCGCGATAAGGCATTCAACGTGTCGGGGCATAGGTAGCGCAGCCCTTTGGCGGTGAACAGTTTCGACCGGGTTTTTTCCACGGTCTCGCGTAAGGCCACGGCCGCTTCAGCCACGAAGCTGGAGGTGATGATCTGGTCACTGGCTGGGTCCACACCGTAGTAGTGGGCGCTGATGCGTTGGTTGCGTTGCTGCTCAGTTTCACCTGTGACGGCGGTGCTTGCGGTGTCGGCGGCGTATTCGGCCGCTGCGTGGGCGACGAGCTCGATGCTGTCGGTGAGGATTATCGCTTCTGCTGCGTCGAGGGCACGGCGCAGGGACGCGATGGCTTGCAGCTCGATGAGTCCTTGGCTGGGGTCGCTGCGTGGGGGCCCGTGGAAGAGGGTGGAGGCGAGGTCCAGGACTTGAGCGAATTCGTTGTCGTGTTCAATCGCGCTAGTTAATGGCCCGTCGAGGTGGGAGATGCTCCGGGTTCCTGGCGGGTTCAGCGGTAGACGGTGTTCGTCGTCGTCATTGGTGAATGCATGCTGGATGCTCATAGTCTATTTTCCCGCGCAGCACCGACATTTTGGCGGGGTTTCCACGGGTTGTGGACTACTCAAAAGAGAAATTCTGCGCCCTCGGATTGCTCTTCTTTTGCGCCACTACGAGAACAATGTTCTTAGCTACATGCTTTGGAAGATAATTGACTGTGAAGCAAGCCAGGCCTGAGCATTCTCATGATGTCTCGTCGCAAGTGACTGAAAAATCGCGTCACTCGCCAAAGATTGGGTCGTAGCTTAGTTCTTGGGCAATAAACTTGAGGCCAAGGATTCCAAGGCTCCGGGAACTACAGAAAAGTATGCCCACACGCCACGCTTTTCGCGATGCAGGATGCCCGCGTCAACCAGGATCTTCAAATGGTGGGAGACCGTGGGTTGCTTCAACCCAAGCGGCTCAGATAAGTCGCAGACGCAGGTTTCCAACTCTTCACTTGACGACACGATGGAGAGAATACGCAGTCTGTTGGGATCGCTCAGGGCCTTAAAGCGCGCGGCAAGAAGCTCGGCTTCCGTAAGCTGCAGAACCTTTTCGCCAGGAGTTGGAACACAGCACGCCTCATCGGTCACCTGTAAACCCAGCTCAGCAGTACCTGTGGTGGTTGCGCTCATTTAGGCGGCCCTTTTCTACACGCTTTACAGAGATTGACAAACGTCGATATAGACAACGATACTCGAGACATCGACGTTCGTCGATGTCTACTTTTGGAGCGATGCCTGCGTGACACCTACGACCGCGCCTGACACGGCCCCCGTGTCGGTAAAACTTTCTTTCCTGGACCGATATCTTGCGTTGTGGATCCTGTTAGCAATGGGCGTCGGTTTGGGATTAGGACGTATCTTCCCGCAACTAGGCGCGCTTTTAGATCGATTCACCGTCGCAGGAGTTTCGGTGCCGATTGCCATCGGCCTGCTAGTGATGATGTATCCGGTCCTCGCCAAGGTCCGATACAACGAAACTAGCCGAGTTTTAGCCGATAAGAAACTTATGATCACTTCGCTAGTGATCAACTGGGTGCTGGCTCCGGCCTTCATGTTCGTCTTGGCCTGGGTGTTCCTCGCAGACCTTCCCGAATACCGCACCGGTCTGATCATCGTAGGCCTTGCTCGCTGTATCGCCATGGTCTTCATCTGGAACGATCTGGCCTGCGGTGACCGCGAAGCTGCTGCAGTATTAGTTGCTATCAACTCCGTCTTCCAGGTTTTCGCCTTCGGCGCCCTGGGCTGGTTCTACCTGCAACTGCTTCCATCCTGGCTCGGTTTGGAAACTACCAGCGCAGAATTCTCCATCGCCGCGATCACGCTCTCGGTGCTAGTCTTCCTTGGCATTCCGCTACTCGCCGGATTCCTCACACGGACCTTCGGCGAAAAGGTCAAGGGACGGCACTGGTATGAGAATAAATTCTTGCCGAAAATCGGACCGTGGGCACTGTACGGGTTGCTGTTCACCATCGTGCTGCTCTTCGCGCTGCAAGGGGACAACATCATTTCCAAGCCACTGGACGTAGTGCGCATGGCGATTCCACTACTGATCTACTTCGTTGTGGTCTTCTTCGCCGGAATGCTTATCGGACACGCCTTGAAGCTCGGTTACCCACGTACCACCACGCTGGCGTTCACTGCAGCTGGCAATAACTTCGAACTAGCCATCGCCGTGGCTATCGCGGCCTTCGGAGCGACCAGTGGCCAGGCTCTCGCCGGCGTGGTCGGGCCGCTGATTGAGGTACCAATCCTCATTGCATTGGTCTACGTAGCTTTGTGGGCCCGAAAGTTCTTCCCCACCACTTCGACAACTATTTCTTCCTAGGAGATCATTCATGAGCAACGTAGAAAAGCCTTCGGTACTCTTCGTTTGTGTCCACAATGCCGGCCGTTCGCAGATGGCCGCAGCGTTCCTCTCCTATCTCTCTGAAGGGCGTATCGAGGTCCGCTCAGCAGGCTCGGCCCCGGCCAACACGGTCAACCCGGCAGCGGTTGAAGCCATGCACGAGCTGGGCATCGACATATCCGCCGAAACCCCGAAGATCCTGACCACTGAGGCCGTCAAAGACTCAGACGTCGTCATCACCATGGGTTGCGGTGATACTTGCCCAATCTTCCCCGGCAAACGTTACGAAGACTGGCAGCTGGATGACCCGGCCGGCCAAGGTGTTGATGCTGTTCGGCCGATCCGCGATGAGATCCGTGCCCGTATCGAAACGCTCATCGCAGAGCTTCTGCCCACCACGTAATTGCATCTGCTAGGAGCCAAAATGACCCAGGACCATCCCGTAGTTGTCATTGGCGCCGGACCAATCGGTCTGGCAGCCGCCGCACACCTGATCGAACAGAATCAAGAAGTTCTAGTTCTCGAAGCAGGGGCGAGCGTTGGCGCCGCCATTGAACAGTGGAAGCACATCAAGTTGTTCTCCCCCTGGCGCTTCAACATCGATGCCGCCGCACGGCGCTTGCTGGAAAACACCGGCGGCTGGGTAGCCCCACGGGACACCAAGTTGCCTACCGGAGCTGAATTGCTGGAGCAATACCTCCAGCCTCTGGCAAACCACCCCAAATTGGCCTCACAGATCAATTACGGTCATCGAGTGACCAAGATCAGCCGCCTGCATCAGGACGGCCGAGGCATTGATAAGGCACGCACCGCAGACCGCGATGAGTCATTGTTCTTGATCCGCACCGAAACAGCGCAGGGCACCGTGGACCTCCAGGCACGCGCGGTCATTGATGCCACCGGCACTTGGAACCAGCCAAATCCGGTGGGACGCTCCGGTATCGAGGCAATTGGCGAGCCTGAAGCCCACGCCGCAGGCTTCATCACTTCCCCGTTGCCGGATCCATTAGGTGCAGACAGCGAAGATTTTGCAGGCAAAACCCTCCTGGTACTTGGCGCCGGCCACTCGGCGGCGAACACCATCATCGCACTGGGCCGCTTACAGAAAGAGCATCCGAACACCAAGGTGCTATGGGGCCTGCGCGGCCAGGCACACCCGATTCGACTTTACGGCGGCGGGGCAGCAGATCAGCTTCCCGCACGCGGGCAGCTGGGCACCTCGCTACGCCGACTGGTAGAAAACGGGCACGTCAGCTTGGTGGAAAACGTGTCCATCAGATCCCTGACGGCCGGCGAGAAGTTGCGCGTGAACCTGGCTGACGGCCGGGTGCTGGAAGTGGACCGCATCGTCCCGGCTACCGGATTCCGCCCCGATCTGGCCATGCTCTGCGAACTGCGCTTGGATCTGGACCAGACCGTTGAAGCACCCCGCGCGTTGGGTCCTTTGATCGATCCAGAATTCCACAGCTGCGGCACCGTCAGTGCCCACGGTGAAAAGGAGCTTTCCCACCCGGAGAAGAACTTCTACATCGTTGGCATGAAAAGCTATGGACGCGCCCCCACCTTCCTCATGGCCACCGGTTATGAGCAGGTTCGCTCCATCGCCGCTCACCTGTCCGGAGATCACAAGGCTGCCAGCAGAGTCGAGCTGGACCTCCCGGAAACTGGAGTGTGCTCTACCGATTTGGGCGGTTCCTGTGACGCACCAGCGACGGCAAATTCCTGTGGCAGTGAAGCACCGCCTGCTGCCGATTCTTGCTGTGGATCGAAGGAACCACTGGCCATCGGTTTTGCAACTGGCACTTTGCATGGCAATGTCGAACTAGCAGAAAAATAACCCTCCGGTGTCACGGTGGCTGTTCGCAGCTGCCGTGGCACCACTGCTAACTTTTTCTCCCCCTCCCTGACTCTCCCAGTACCTCAGGAGCCCTGATGCGCCCCGCTAATCCACCTCGACGTTTTGCTCTTCGATCCCCTCGTTCCATCGCGGCACTCGGACTTGGAGTCACGGTGTTACTTACCGGGTGTGGCTCCGATTATCCGCTCGGTGAAGCGCAGAAGGAGGGCGCTAAGGCAAATACCTCCGACTTGCGTGGCACCTTGACCGGTGGTGGCTCCACCGCACAAAATGCCGCCATGAACGCGTGGACTACCGGTTTCTCTGTCCTGCATCCCAAGGTACAGGTGCAGTATGCCTCGGTTGGCTCCGGCGCCGGACGCGAAGGCCTGCTGGCTTCGGCAACAGAATTCGCTGGCTCAGATGCGTACCTCAAAGACGAAGAAGTCCAGCGCTCCCAACAGACGTGTGGTCCCGGCGGTGCCATCAACATCCCCGCCTACATTTCCCCTATCGCCATCACGTTCAACCTGCCAGGCATCAGTGAATTGAACCTTGACGCGGACACCATCGCCGGAATCTTCAATCGGGACATCCGCTCTTGGCAAGATCCTGCGATCGCCAAGCTCAATCCAGAGGTGGAACTGCCCGATGTCCCGATGACGGTAGTGGCCCGCTCGGATGATTCGGGCACCACCGAAAACTTCACCGAATATCTGCATAGCGCCGCGCCGAAGGTCTGGAAGTACGAGCCCGATGGTAGCTGGCCTAACGATATTTCCTTGGAAAAAGCGCAGGGTAACGCCGGTGTGGTGACCACCGTGGCGCGTACCGAAGGCACCATCGCTTACGCCGACGATTCACTCGTTGACGCGACCTTGGGCAAGGTGAAGCTCAAGGTTGGTGACGAGTTTGTCGAGGTTAGCGGAGAGGCAGCCGCCCTAGCAGTAGCCGAATCTAAACGCGTCGAAGGCAGGGATACCCACGATATTGCCCTTGAACTAGACCGGAAGACCACCGCACCCGGAGCATATCCGCTGGTACTGGTCTCCTACTTGCTGTTCTGCAGTTCATACGAGGATCCGCAGACCGTTGAGCTGATCAAAACCTTCGGTCACTACGTAGTGAGCGATGAAGGCCAGAAGATCGCCGCTGATTCCGCAAAGAGTGCACCGATGCCAGACAGTTTGGCTAAGGATGCAAACGCGGCGATCGACTCGATTGACGTGCTCGGGGCAAACTAGCAGAGTTCTTATTCAAAAGGTGGCGACGGGTTTGATTCCGTCGCCACCTTTTTATTCCATTTCGCTTAGTGACCGCTGAGCTTTCCACGCATGCGTTCACGCATATTGGTACTGGCCAGGTTCAGACCTGAAACTTCCACGTTTTTCCCATACTTCTCGTACTTGTCCGTAATGGAATCTAAAGCCGCTATGGTCGAGGCATCCCACAGATGTGATTGATGCATATCAATGACGACGTTCTCAGGATCCTCAGCGTAGTTGAACTGCGTGTACAAGTCATTGGACGAAGCGAAGAACAGCTCGCCGTTAACCACATACTTCGCAATTTCCTGATCAAAATGGTTTTCCACCGTGCGGGTCACCGTCACGAAGTGTGCCACACGGTTTGCGAAGAGCACCATCGCGGTCAGTACACCGGCACCGACGCCGATTGCGAGGTTGTGGCTGGCAACGGTGAAGATCACGGTCACCAGCATGACGGTGGTTTCGCTCTTAGGCATCACGCGCAGACTGGAGGGCTTGATACTGTGCCAGTCGAAGGTTGCAATCGATACAAAGATCATCACAGCAACCAGAGCGGCCATCGGGATCAGCGCAACAATATCGCCTAAGACGACCACCAAGATGAGCAGGAAGACACCGGCCAGGAAGGTGGAAATTCGTGTACGCGCGCCGGAAGCTTTCACGTTGATCATGGTTTGCCCGATCATCGCGCAACCACCCATGCCGCCAAAGAAGCCGGTAATAATATTTGCGGCACCCTGACCCCAAGATTCGCGGGTCTTGTTCGAGTGCGTGTCGGTGACATCATCTACCAGCTTGGCAGTCATCAGTGATTCAAGAAGTCCCACGAAGGCCATGGCTAGGGCGTAGGGGAAAAGAATCTGCAGCGTTTCAAGGCTCAACGGAATATCCGGGAAAAACAGCGCCGGCAGAGATTCAGGTAGCTCTCCCTTGTCCCCTACCGTGGGAACAGCCAGGGACGCAAAAACGGTAATGAGGGTCAAGACGACGATGGCAACCAGCGGAGCTGGGATCGCGGTAGTCAGTTTCGGTAGGCCGAAGACGATCAAAAGTCCCAACGCGGTCAGTGGGTAGACCAGCCAAGGGGCACCGAGTAGTTCTGGGACCTGGGACATGAAAATCAGGATCGCCAGCGCGTTGACGAAGCCAACCATCACCTGACGCGGAATGAACCGCATCAGTTTGGCAACTCCTAAGACCGCAAGAAGAACCTGGAAAATGCCGGCCATAATTACTGCGGCAATGAAGTAGTCAATGCCGTGGCTTTCCACCAACGGTGCGATCACTAGGGCGATGGCACCGGTAGCGGCGGAAATCATGGCGGGACGTCCGCCAAGGAAGGCGATTGAGACCGCCATGGTAAAGGACGCAAAGAGACCAATGCGTGGGTCAACACCGGCGATGATGGAGAAGGCGATGGCCTCTGGAATGAGAGCCAGCGCGACGACCAGTCCGGCGAGTACTTCGGTTTTAAGTAGGCGCGGGGACTTCAGGGTGCGTAGCACCGATTGCCGCTCCACGGGTGTGAGAGCTTGGTGTTCTGCGGGTGCTTGTGTGCTCACGAATGAGACTCCATTCATTGATGGATTTAGGGCATAAGCCCTTGGGATTGCATAGAATTCTTGGTAGCGCGTCGTTGCGCTCAGCAGGAGTCAAGGGCTACCTCTTCGGTAGGGCTTGCAAAATCTAGTACAACCCTAACCTAACGCGAGGGTAGGGTTGTAATTGACGATCACGGAGGATCCCATGAATGAACCCGAACCAACAGCCACCAACAAGCGCACCCTACATATTGGCGACATGGTCGAAGCCACGGGACTCTCACACCGCACCATCCGTCACTACGACGAGGTGGGACTCCTGCCGGCCAGTACCCGTAGCGAGGGCGGATTTCGCTTATATACCGAATCAGATTTACAGCGCATGCTGGTCATCCGTTCTATGAAGCCACTGGGTTTCACCTTGGAAGAGATGGGCGAACTGCTAGACACAGTAGACATTTTGGACGCTGAACCGGGCAACAAAACCGCACGTGTTAAGCTCGACGAATACACCGAACGAGCCATCACCAAGCGCGACAAGTTGGCACTAAATCTTGGACGAGCCGAATCATTCATCGCCGACCTGCATACCAAGTGAGTGAGCATTGCTCGCACATTCGGACCATTTCGGGGACTTTGTCTAGTTACCGCTAGCAGGAAGTAGCGGACAAAAACCGCATTAGGGACCAGTGGCCCGACACTATAGAGTTGAAGTATGTCCTACTCGGTTATCACGCATGTGCAGCGCTTGACCGCTGCCGTTTTCCCTAAGGGGAAACTGCTGACCAAGCGTGCCAGTGGCACCAACGGGTGGATGAGTTCCTGGGGAACGAACGCGCACGGCGAAATCGCTGGCTGCCCACCACCGCGCTACTAATCGCGCGCCCCACACACTTTTATTAAGTACCTTTCGCGCGCCTTCACGCCATTTTCCCTTTCTCTAAGAAGGACACCTTACTTTGTCGCACCCAACTTCTGACGCAACCCGTCAAGCACCGCATGCCATCTGGCGCGGAATCAATCAGACGCTCAAACAAGATTCCATGGGTGGCCTGTTGTTGCTTTGCGCGACAATTGCCGCTCTGATTCTCGCCAATTCTCCGGCCGCACCCTGGTATGAGAATCTGCGAGATTTCACCTTTGGTCCCGAATCACTGCACTTGAATCTATCCGTCGGAGCCTGGGCCGCCGACGGCCTGCTAGCCATCTTCTTCTTTGTGGTGGGCCTGGAGCTTAAAGAGGAGTTCGTAGTTGGCAAACTACGCAACCCACGCACCGCGCTTGTCCCCATCGCCGCTGCCGTTGGTGGCGTCGCGCTACCTGCAGTGTTTTACACCCTCGTCATCACCACTTCCGGCAGTAACGCAATCAATGGATGGGCGATTCCGGCGGCTACCGATATCGCCTTCGCCGTAGCAGTGATTGCGGTGGTCGGAAAATTCCTACCCCCGGCCCTGCGCACCTTCTTACTGACTCTGGCGGTAGTAGATGATCTGCTCGCCATTTCTATCATCGCCATCTTCTACACCGATGATCTGGCGTGGCTCCCACTGCTCATTGCACTACTTCCGCTAGCACTCTTTACTATTGCAGTGCAGCGCGGAGTCCGTGCGTGGTGGATCCTTGTTCCCCTCGGAGTGAGCGTGTGGGCGTTAGTTCATGCTTCCGGTATTCATGCCACTGTTGCCGGAGTGCTTTTGGGCTTCATGGTGCCCGTTATCGCTTCTAAGCGTGCACGAGTCAACGTTGGAAAGAACAAAGACGGGGAACCAGTCTACGAAGGATTAGCAGCTCATTTTGCTGACCGTTGGAGCATTGCTTCCTCGATCATCGCCATCCCAATTTTCGCTTTCTTCGCCGCCGGCGTTGCTATCGGAGGCTTTGCGGGACTGCGCGAATCCCTGCTCAGCCCCGTTGCACTAGGCATCATCGCGGGTCTGATCCTCGGCAAATCTATAGGCATCACCACCGCGACCTTCTTGGTCACCAAGCTTCCCGGTATCGAGTTAGACCGCAGCATTAAGTGGATCGACTTGCTTGGTATGTCATTTATCGCCGGTATCGGTTTCACCGTTTCACTTCTGGTCGGAGAACTAGCCTTCGGCGCGCAAGGCGAGGAAGCGCAATATGTGAAGGTCGGTGTGCTGTGCGGCTCGCTGCTGGCAGCAATCATCGGAGCACTTATTCTTGGCGCGCGCAATCGCACATACCGTGCACTACAGGCCGACATGAAATAGCCTATTTCTTTCGCATACCAGATCGTGAGTCGCCGTTGGCGCCAAGTCATCTTGCATCTTTGCGTGGGTCTTTCACACAAAGGTATTCACGATTACGGAGGAGCTCCTAGCCCGGAAATTACTGCAATTTTGCGGCGCGCACTATCGCTTCTGGAGAGTCCTTGCTGAGACTGCTCAAAGCGCCAACATTTCTTAAGATAGGCGCTTGAGAAACCAGCAATGCCAGCTTGATAATCCATAAGATAAAAGGTCGGTCCCGCGGGACCGACCTTTTGCTCATGCCGCTAGTTACTTGACCTTGGCTGCTTCCTTGAGAAGCCCGGTCTGAATTCGGTCCTGCTCATCGATGTCGGCAAGGCTGATGCCCTTGGTTTCCTTCATAAAGTACACCGCCACCATCGTGACTATCGCGGCAAACACGATGTAGCCGGCGACGGGCACCCAGGATCCGTAGACCTTCAACAGGAAGGTTGCGATGATCGGTGCCATCGAACCTGCCACGATCGAGGTGACCTGGTAACCCAGTGATACACCGGAGTAACGCATCCGAGTGGGGAACATTTCGGCCATAATGGCAGGCTGCCCGGCATACATCAATGCGTGCACCGCCAACCCACCGGTGATAGTCAGCAAGATGATGAAGTCATTGGAAGTGTTGAACAGTGGGAAAGCGATGACTCCCCAGACTGCCATCAGGATCACTCCGGTTGCGTAGACCGGGCGACGTCCTCGCGTATCGGTCATTCGCCCGACCAAAGGAACGATGATTGCGTGGAATACATGTGCCAGCAGCATCAACCCAAGAATCTCGGAGGTATCCATTTTCAGTTGGGTGGCCATATAGGTAATCGAGAAGGTGACGACCATGTAGTACATGATATTTTCACCAAATCGCAGTCCCATGGCGGTAAATACGCCTCGTGGGTAACGTTTGAAGACCTCTTTGACGCCGTAACCGGCTGCCGCGTTTTCTTCCAGTTCGGCCTTCGCTTCCTGGAAAATCGGGGCATCTGAAACTCGGGTGCGGATGTAGTAGCCGACGATCACGATGATCACCGAAAGCCAGAAACCTACGCGCCAACCCCAAGCCAAGAACGCTTCTTCGCTCAGTGTTGAGGAGAGCACAAGCAGCACGATGGTGGCCAAAAGGTTTCCGATAGGCACCGCAGCCTGTGGCCAAGAGGCCCAGAATCCGCGTTCCTTATTTGGTGCGTGTTCGGCGACAAGCAGCACCGCTCCACCCCATTCGCCACCGACGGCGAAGCCCTGCAGGAAGCGCAAGACGATCAGCAAGATCGGAGCCGCATAGCCGATGGAGTCGAATGTTGGGAGGCAACCCATGAGGAAGGTGGTGGCACCAACAAGTACGATGGCGATTTGCAGCAGGTGCTTGCGACCGTACTTATCACCAAAGTGGCCGAAGACGATGCCGCCAATAGGGCGGGCGATGAAGCCTACCGCGTAAGTCAGGAAGGCTTTGATGATGTTGTCTAGCTCGTTGCCCGCGTCGGGAAAGAAGATCTTGTTGAAGACCAATGTGGCGGCGGTGGCGTAGAGGAAAAATTCGTACCATTCCACGACGGTGCCGGCCATGGAGGCGGAGACGACCCGGCGTAAGCCTTTACGTTCGGCCTTGGTTGAGGTTTCGGATACCAATGGTTTTCCTTCCAGCGTGAGGGTCCGAACCCGGACCCACCAGTGATGACTAAGAATGAGTATGTCCTAGGTCACAGTGCGATGGTAGGTGAAAACGTCCCAAACCAGTAGCCTCTTTCGCACATCAAGGGTGCACCAGTGCACAGCATGCGTCAGGTTGTTAGCGAAAATTCGCTGCACTCCATAAAATTGCAAAGTCGGTTGTGCAGCTGCGCAGTGTTCAATAAGCGGAGCCGGTGGGCCAGTCGGCTATGGTCAGGATTGACGAAATCAGCGAAATCTTATGTCGACATCTCTTCGCGATCATCTGAACGCTAAGAGCTGCACAGGTTGAAAGTACGCCCACCACGCGTCGGTAGCTTGTCGAATGTCCGAGATCGAGTGCTGCGTCTAAACACCGCGTTATCCTCCGTCGAGGCAACATAAAATTTGACTCCTGGACTTCACCGACAAGTAGTCTCGGTGTAGGAACAGGAGAACTCATGAATGAAAAACCTGAGGTTTATGGGGTTGACGTAGATGCGCAGACTCGGTGCGCACACTACCACCAAGACATCGACGTCATTGCGATCAAGCATTACTGCTGCGGTAAGTACTACCCATGCCATCTCTGCCATGAAGAAACTGCCGGACATCCGGTAGTGCTGTGGCCCGCCGAGAAGTTCACAGACCCCGCAGTACTCTGCGGGGTCTGCTCACTGCAGCTAAGCGTCAACGAATACCTCAAGGCGAACACTTGTCCAGCCTGTGATGCGCTGTTCAATCCAGGGTGCAAGTTGCACCGTCAGCTGTATTTCGAGGATTAGAGCAAGCCCGAGTCCGGAACGTCCAACCCGAGGAGCGCGTTCTCCACAACCTCCATCAGCGCCGGGTGGATCCAGTACTGGCCGGCGGCCGCGGTGTGTGCGTCAATATCCAGGTTCATCGCCATGATGACCGGCTGGATCAGGTTTGAAGACTCCGGGCCCATCGCGTGGGCACCGACCAGCTTGCCGGTGCGCTTGTCAGCCAGCACCTTGAACAATCCGCTCTGTTCTTCCATCGCCCAACCGTAGGCAGTATCTCCGAACTTCTGCGTCTTCACCGTGAGGTTTTCCGCGCCAAGCTGTTCACGCGCTTCATCTTCGGTGAGCCCGATGATTGCGATCTCCGGGTGAGTGAACACCGCAGCCGGAACGGCTCTATTCGAGTTCTTACGCAAAGCTTCCGGGTGCTCTAAGTTGTACGCAACCAGGCGTGCCTCGTAGTTGGCCACATGCTTCAGCTGCGATGCTGAGCTGATGTCACCTAGTGCGTAGAGACCGGTGACAGGTTTGCCAGCGCGTAGCACCCGCTGGTATTCATCGACCTTGAGCCGGCCGTCCTGGTGCAGGTCCAGCCCGGCTTGTTCGGCGCCAATTTTATCGGTGTTGGGGATTCGCCCAATGGCGACCAGTACCGCCTCAGCGTTCAATGTTTCATCGCCCAAGACCACGTCCAGACCGGAATCTGTCTGGCGGAGAGCCTGCGCCTCGGTGTGGTAGCGAACCGTCCAATGTGCGGCGGCTTCCTTGTTGTAAGCCTCGGAAATGTCGGTGTCCAGCTGGCGCATCAATGCTCCGGAGCGCACCAACTGGGTGACCTTGGTACCGAGCCCGGAGAACATGGCCGCAAACTCGCAAGCAATGTACCCGCCGCCGATAATCACCAGAGACTCTGGCAGTTTGTCCAGACGCATGACGCTGTCCGAAGTGTGCACCGCGTCAAGCTCGATACCTTCGATATCGGGCATGCTGGGGCGGGATCCGGCGGCAATGACGAGCTGCTTGGCGGTGATCGTGGTACCGTCCTGGGCGGTCAGCGTATTGTCTTGTCCCACGGTGACGTACTGGGAGATGAGTTCGACGTTTTCCAGGCGTTTGCGGTAGTCCTCACCGCCGGCGGAAATCGCGTCGATACGGCCGAAGATCCGATCACGGATGGCGGGCCAGTCGACATTTTCTACCGACATTTTCACGCCGAGCCGTGCAGCTTCTTCCACACCACGGGCCAGATGGGCCGGGCGGACAAACATCTTCGTCGGGATACATCCAACGTTCAGGCAGGTACCGCCGAAGGTTGAGCCTTCGGCGATAGCCACCTTCTTGTCATCCCAGTGATTGGTAATCAGCGAGTTGCCCGAACCCGAGCCAATTATAGCGAGATCTACGTTGTGTGATGTCATGGACTCATCGTAATTCAGCGCGTGGCGGTGGGCCGAGTTTTCGCCTCGGAGCGAAGCCAGGTTACTTCGTTTCGGCCGACAGGTCAGCTAGTTGCGGGCTTTGCGGCACCACGAGGACCGGACGGCTTTGCTTGTGGCTCAGCGCAACGGCGATAGAACCGTCCATGAGCTCTTCCATGCGGCTGCGTATCCCCGGTCGCCGGGTGCCGATGGCGATTAGCTGGGCGTCGAGCTGCTCGGCAACACGGGCCAATGCTTTGGCTGGATCCCCAGCGACGCTGCGAGCTTCCCAATGCACCTGATGACCTTCAAAAGACGCGGTGAGTTGCGCAGCCAGCGCTGGCGGAAAATCCTGCGGGATCTGCTCTTCATCGTCGAAAGTGGTGTCGGCGATGATTTCTCCGGTGGGTAGCCGCTCGGTGACAAATCGACCGGAATCTACGTAGATGCACATAATCTTTGTGTCCGCAGGCCTTGCCAGTGCGATGACCGCTTCCAGTACCGACGACGACTGCCCAGGTTCAACACCAACAACTAAAATACGCTCGGTCATCTGTACTCCCACTGCTCAGGCCGAGTTGGTATCCGGCTTTGCTCGCGGCATATTTCGCCGTTAAACCCAGTATGACAGGGACTTTCTGCGTTGTCTGCAAAATTCTGCAAACGTCTGGAGCCCCATTGGCTGCCAAGGCTAAGAGGCCTCTATGGCACGCTGCTGGGGTCCGGCAAGTTAGCCGGAACCCCAACATGCTCGCGCTCTAACTTAGCCGTGCTGATGCCCGGCGCGTGAATTTTTGTGCTCGTGCTGAGACCGGTCGTGATGCGCCAACTTTTTCAGGTTGATGTGGCGTTTGACCGCTGGATAGTACCCGTAGAGATAACCGGTGGTGGTTGGGTGCAAGTTGAATGGATCTTCCGGGTTAGCCAGGTTGAAGCTGATCCAGGATTGGGCGGCACCCAGTCCATGGTTCATAAACGCTCCGGACACCGAAACGAAGGAGCTATCCGTGCCTTGAGTCGCAGCCTTGATATTCCGATTGAGCGTGTCACCTAACTTATTCAGTGCCCGGGCATTCTTGGCCGTAATCAAGGGCTGGTCACCGTTGGAACTGGTGAACAAGCGCGGATATCCCAGCACAAGGATCTTCGCTTCGGTAGCCGCATCGATCTGCTTGAGTGTGGATCGCACGTCGGCACGCAGTGCCGGCATTGATGCGTAACCAATCTGCAGCATCGCCTGGCATGCCCCGGCGGTGCTCCCCGTGGCACAGGCTGCGACGGTTTTACCCCACTGCAGATTATTTCCACCCAAGGTGAGTGTCACCAGATCTGCGTCCGCCAGTTGTGGTGCTACTACGGCCGCGGCCTGGGCAATCTGCGCAGTGTTGAACCCTGCGCAAGCCGCGTCGGCGGTGAGTTCCACGCCGGGCAGCTGGTCGATTGCGGTCACATGTGTCGGGCCGGTGGCTTGGAAACAACCGTCGAAGGGGCCAGGTTTGATAGATCCCGAGCCAAAACCGGCAGAGTAGGAATCACCCAAATTTACGTAGTTGATGACTGCGGCATTATCGCTTCGTGTGGTTGGAGCAAGCGCCGTGGCCGGTGCCATGCCTGCCACCATGAGGCCGGCGCTGGCGATGCCGGCGGTGATGAGCGTCAATACTCTGGACTTCTTCATGCCGTTCATTGGATTGTCCCCCAGTTTCCAGTGTGCGCGGTGTCTGGAACACGGCGCGAATTGCCCGTACGGCCGGGCCACCATCATGGGATGACGCCGTGGGCGGCGAATTCCCGAAGCCCTTGATCCCCACGATCCAAGGCCACTACCGGGCTAAATACGGCACCGGATGACGCGCACGCAGCCAGGTTAAGACCCGTAGCTACGTTTGCCACATCTTACGCCGAATATTCACACCGGTGAAGATCAACGCCGGGTGTATTCGTGGGGCATATAGCGGGCCTAGCTAAAGTGTCGGTGCTTTGGCTTATGCTGTTTACCAGGTTCAAGAGCCGTAGTCCTAAGTACCTGGCTGACTACGCGGCAACCCTCCTCCATCAGTGGGGTGCCCCAGGGGAAGAACCGGTCCGCGGGGAACATCCGAGGACAAGTTGATGAAAGGATCTACCATGTCTCATTCCGAGCTAACTGACGCATATGGATTGCCGCAAACCGAGCTGGCAGCCAAAAATTCCAGGCTGGCCTGGGAGCGCCGGTGGACGGCGGTGCTTTTAGAGCACAACTACACTCCAACGGGTCTCTACGATAATAAGTTTTCCCAGTTCATGGGTCTGAACAGTGTCAGCCGCGGATTGCTTCACGGGACCTCGGCCTTGCACTTGGATCTCTGGCGTGACTTTGCGATGCGGTGGGAAAAAGTCGGGGTGAACCCCGACTTGTTGGCCTTGATTCTTTCGCTGCTGCCGGATGCGGTGGATACCGCCTTGCGGGATGCGTCGGATCTGAGCGCTGAGTTCGCGTTGCATGAGCGGCTGCGGTCTCTGAATATCAATGGCGGGTTGTGGGGTTCTGAGAGCCAGCAGCTGATCCCCGAACAGTGCTCCGACTTCCCATATCTGCTTCAGAAGGTCGGCCCGACCCGTGCCTTGAGGCGTTTCCTCAGCGCTGGAAGCGGCCAGTAACAACTAAGCCGGCCGTTAACCCAAAAATTTGATGCCCGGCACAGAGCGCCGGGCATCAAATTTTGAACAGTATTTAGCGCAGCACCACGGTGCGGTTGCCCCAGAGGAAGACGCGTCCCTCACAGTGCCACTTCACCGCATTGGACAGAGCCTTGGCCTCGGTATCGCGCCCGGCGATCACCAAGTCTTCGGCGGTGTACGTGTGGTCCACTTCTTGGACCTGCTGGGCGATAATCGGTCCCTCGTCCAGTTCTGCGTTCACATAGTGCGCCGTAGCACCCACGGTCTTCACCCCGCGGTCCCAAGCCTGGTGGTACGGCTTGGCTCCCTTGAAGGAAGGCAGGAAGGAGTGGTGGATGTTAATGGTGCGCCCCGAAAGCTTGGTGGATAGCTGGTCAGAGAAGATCTGCATGTAGCGGGCGAGCACCACCAGTTCGGTGCCGGTCGCTTCAATGATCTCTTCCAGTTTCGCTTCGGCCTCAGGCTTGGTGTCCTTAGTTACCGGGATGTGGTGGAAAGGCACCTTGTGCCATTCCACCAGAGAGCGGTGATCTGGGTGGTTGGAGACCACACCAACGATGTCGATAGGCAGCGATCCGGTGTGCGCCCGGTGCAGCAGGTCGTTGAGGCAGTGCTCAAATTTAGAGACCATGATGAGCACCTGAGTGCGCTGCCCACGCTCACGTAGCTGCCAATCCATCTGGCGCTCGGCGGCGATCGGTGCAAATTCTTCGCGCATCTTTTCCAGCAGACCAGGAACGTCCTCCCCGGCGAAGTCCACACGCATGAACAGGCGCTGGGAGGACATGTCGTCATACTGTTTCAGCTCGACGATGGTGCGGTCGTGTTCTACTAAAAAGCCGGTGACATCGTGCGCGATGCCCATGCCCTCGGGGCACTGCAACGTCAGTACATGTCGGATCTGGTTGCCCATCAAGGTCCTTCCGTGGTTCGTCATTGAAGCCTAGTTCAGGCAACTGTTGGGCCGGTCCAGCGTGTGGACCGGCCCAACGATTGCCTCCATGCTCCCAAGTTTGTGCGGGAGATGTTGATCGTTCTGTGGCTAGATTACCGGTTGGGAAGCAAACTCTTTCATTGCGTCGACCAGCCAGTGCACCACATGCTCGCTGAATGACGCGCGGGGCATCAGGTACCAACCGTTTTCGGCAGTGCGCCAAAGCAGAATGGGCACGTTGGCCAGCGTGGTGGTGATCGCCTGGTTGACCGCAAAACTGCGTGGGTGCAGATCAGCAGGACAGCTCTTGCGTAGCACCAATGATGCCGCCTGCCCGGTGAGTTCAAGCACCGTACGGTTTGCCGACAGGTCGGTGACTTGGCCTTCATGCTCTGCCAAGGCAGCTTCCAAGGCGGGGCTCAGACTTTCGCCGGCTGCGTTGAAGACCGAAAATTCATCCGGTCCCAACCAGAGCACCGCGGTCCCTGACACCTCTCCGGCGACCTGGCCTACCTTTTGCGGCAAGCCCACTCCGGTAGCCTGGGCCAATGCCTGATGGCCCGCGCTGCCCGGAACCGCACGCAGCGAGACCTGGGTGGCGAAAGCAATCTCGCGTAATGCGACGGCGCGTTCACCGGTGACGGTGGCCGCGGCCATTAGCTGATCGAGATGCGCTGCCGGTGAGCGGCGCAGCTCGGTGGTTGATTCAATAACACTGTGCTTAGCCATCTCGGCGGCTGCCTTCCGGATCGTAGAGGACGGTTTCTGAGACCACCACGTCGACCAGCTGGCCGCCGTATGGGGTTTTGAGCACTTCGCCAATGCGATTGCGCCCGTTTTTGATCAGTGCCAGGCCAAAGGTGCGGCCCAGTGCCGGGGAGTTGTAGGAGCTGGTGACCCAGCCTTCCATCGGGGTGATCCCGTTTTCACTCAGTGCCTGCGCGGACACTAGGGCCGCACCTTCTGGCAATCGCAGGGACTTGTCTACCGGCAGCACGGAGACCAACTGCTTGCGGTCCTCGCGCTGGTTATCCTGGCGGCTAAAGGAACGCTTGCCAATGAAGTCCTTGAGCTTGGAAACAACCCATTCCATGCCGGCATCCTGTGGGGTCACCGTGCCGTCGGTGTCCTGACCGACGATGATGAATCCCTTCTCGGCACGCAGCACGTGCATAGTTTCGGTGCCGTACGGGGTGATGTTGAATTCCTGACCGGCCGCGTAGACCGCTTCCCAGGTGCGCAATCCGTACCAGCTTGGCACCGCGATTTCGAAGGCAAGTTCACCGGAGAAGGAAATCCGGCTGATCCGGGCCGGGGTGCCGTTCTCCAAGGTGGTGTCCACAAAGGCCATGAATTTGAATGCCTCATTGGAAACATCCAGCTGCGGTGCAAGCTTGGCGATCACCTTGCGGGAGTTCGGGCCAACCACCGCAACGGTAGCCAGCTGCTCGGTGACCGAGGTGAAGACGACATCCAGCTCAGGCCATTCGGTCTGCGCCCATTCTTCCATCCAGTCCAGCACATCTGCGGCGCCACCGGTGGTGGTGTGCAGCAAGAAGCGGTCCTCGGCCAGACGCAGGGTCACCCCGTCGTCGAAGATCATGCCGTCGGCCTTGCACATGACGCCGTAGCGCCCCATGCCGACCTTCAGCTTGGAGTAGCCGTTGGTGTAGATGCGGTTGAGGAATTCAGCTGCGTCCTTGCCCCGGATCTCAATTTTGCCCAGCGTGCTGGCATCAAGCATGCCCACCGATTCGCGCACCGCGGCGCATTCACGGTAGACCGCTTCATCCATGCTTTCCCCCGCCTGCGGGTAATACCAGGGGCGCTTCCACTGACCGACATCTTCAAATTCTGCGCCCTGGTCAAGGTGCCAGGAGTGCATCGCGGTGGTGCGAGCCGGGTCGAGCAGTTGGCCGCGGTTACGCCCGGCAAGTGCTACGAAGGACACCGGGGTGTACGGGGCGCGGAAGGTGGTAGTGCCGATTTCTGCAGGGTTTTCGATACCAAGGACCGCGGCGATCACCCCGATCGCTGCCACTCCAGAGGTTTTGCCCTGGTCGTTGGCGGTGGAGATCGAGGTGTAGCGCTTCACATGTTCCACCGAGCGCATGCCGGCCCCGGTAGAGCGCAGCACCTCGGCGACGGTCTGGTCGCGTTGCAGATCCACGAAGTGGAACTTGTAGTGCACCGCGTCTTCGCCGTGGCGTGAGGCGATCAGCCAGACCGGGCGGGTTTCACCGAGCGGAACTTCGACAGCTTCGGGAATGCGCGCGACCGTGTCAAACCCGGCTTTGCCCGCTGCCGCTGCACCGGCGGAGGCACCGGTAGATAGTGCACCGGCGGTATCGAAGCGTCCCGTGAGTGAACCGGCAAGGTGCTGGTCAGCCACCGCGGTATCGGGGAGGAAGGCGTGCACGGTGGTATCCCAGACGAGCTTGCCCTGACGCTGGGAGTGCAGGTGCACTACCGGGTTGAAGCCGCCGGAAATCGCCAGGGTATCCGCCTCGTAGCGGGTGGCCTCACCGATGTTGTTCTGTGCATCCAGGCTCGCCACCCAGGCGGCGCACAGTTCGCCGTTACTCCCGGCGTCGGTGTCCACGATGACCGATCCGGTGAGCACCCGCACGCCGGCGCCAACCGCTTCCGCGGCGGCCACCGAGACGTTTTCACGAGCGTCGATCACGGCAACCACCGACCCGCTGGAAGCCAGCTCGGTCACCAGCGGGTATACCGAGTCATTGGTGGTGGCCACCAGGATCTGCTGGCCAGCCCGGACGCCGTAACGGTTCAGGTAGGAACGCACCGAACCGGCCAGCATGATGCCTGGGCGGTCATTGTTCTCAAAGACCATCGGGCGTTCGTGCGCGCCGGTGGCGAGCACAATTTGACCGGCGCGAATGTGCCAGACGCGTTCACGTGACACACCGTCAGCGGCAGCCGCATCCAGGTGTGCGGTACGGCGCTGCACGGCGATCATGTAGTTCGCGTCGTAGCTGCCCAGCACGGTGGTGTGCTGCAGGTGGGTGGTCTCTTCGGCCTCTGCTAGTTCTGCGGTGGTCTGCGCAACCCAGTGATGAGCATCCATCCCGTCAATCTGCTCGTGAGCCGCATCAAGCAGCCGGCCGCCGGCTTCGGGACGCTCGTCGAGCAGCATCACTCGGGCTCCGCTGCGCGATGCTTCGCGGGCTGCGGCTAGGCCTGCCGGGCCTGAGCCGACAACGAGCACGTCGGTGTGCACATGTACGTGGTCGTAGTAGGCCTCGTCCTTAGCCGGATCCATGGTGCCCAAGCCAGACAGTGTGCGGGCGCTGAGGCCATTAACCGCGGTGACCACGGGAGCTGCCAGCATCGATTCGCCGACGTCCTTGGCGTGACGGGCGTTCACGTGGACCAGCGCGTTGGGCTCTTCCACTCCGGCTGCGAAGATGCCGCGTGGACGCTTGAGGTAGAGCGAGTCACCTACCCGGCGGATGCCGGAGGCGAGCATGGCGCTGGCGAGGCTGTCACCGCGGAGCGCTGCCAGTGGCTGTTCGTTGAGGGTGACGTCGAGTTTTTCCTCGAAGTTCACGCGGGCGCCGGCAGCCTGCGCGGCGTCCAAGCGGTATGAACCGGTGTTGCTCATCGGGTGCCTCCGTCGGTGCTCTGTAATGCCGGGCGTTCTTCGCCGGCTCGGTAAATGGCTTTGAATTCGTAGGTGACGGTGTCGCGCAGGGCGTTGAACCACTTGCGGCAACCCATCGCGTGAACCCACCGTTCGGCGTTGATGCCCTTGGGGTTCTTGCGGTAGAACAGGAATTGAGCCCATTCTTTGTCGCTGAGCGCGTGGGGATCCGCCGGGTAGGCGACGTGCGCCTGTCCACCGAATTTAAATTCTGTTTCATTGCGTGGCCCGCAGTTCGGGCAGTCAATCAGCATCATGAGTTGGTTCCCCTGTTCTTAGTGGGCCACGGCTGCGGCGCCGTGTTCGTCGATGAGGTGGCCGGTTTCGAAGCGTTCCAGCGCAAACGGTGCGTTCAGCTTGTGCGGCTCATCGTTGGCGATGGTGTGAGCGAAGGTCCAGCCTGCGCCCGGGGTGCCCTTGAATCCGCCGGTGCCCCAACCGCAGTTGACGTAGAGGTTCTCTACCGGGGTCTTGGAAATAATCGGCGAGGCATCCATGGTGGTGTCCACGATGCCGCCCCAGGTACGCAGTACGTGGGCTCGGGCGAAGATCGGGAAGAGTTCCACGGCCGCCGCCATCTGCTCTTCGATCACGTGGAACGCGCCGCGCTGACCGTACCCGTTGTAGGAGTCGATGCCCGCACCCATCACCAGTTCTCCCTTATGTGCTTGGGAAACGTAAACGTGGATGTGGTTGGACATGACCACCGTGGGGTGGACCGGTTCGAAGAGTTCCGAGACTAGTGCCTGCAGTGGATGGGACTGGATGGGAAGATCCACTCCGGCCATTTCTGCCACTACCGAGGAGTGGCCTGCGCTGGCCAGGGCGACTTTGCCGGCCAGGATGGTGCCGCGGTTGGTTTTTACCCCGGTGACTTTATTGCCGTCCTTGATAATTCCAGTGACTTCGCAGTTCTGGATGAGGTCTACGCCCATCTCGTTGCATTTGCGGGCGAAGGCCCAGGCGACGTGATCGTGTTTGGCGATACCTGCACGTGGCTGCCACGTGGCGCCCATGACCGGGTAGCGGATGTCATCGCTGGTGTTGATGATCGGGCAGGCTTCCTTGACCTGGTCCGGGCTCAGCCATTCGGCGTCAACACCGTTGAGCTGGTTCGCTTCGACTCGGCGCACCGATTCACGTACGTCTCCGAGGGTGTGGGCCAGATTCATTACTCCGCGCTGGGAGAAGAGGAAGTCGTACTCCAGCTCTTCGGGCAGCTGCTCCCAGAGCTTCAGGGAGTGCTCGTAGATACCTGCCGATTCGTCCCACAGGTAGTTCGAACGAATGATGGTGGTGTTGCGGGCCATGTTGCCGCCAGCCAGCCAGCCTTTTTCCAATACCGCGATGTTGGTCATGCCGTGGTTCTTGGCTAGGTAGTACGCGGTGGCCAGTCCATGTCCTCCGCCGCCGACAATCACAGCGTCATAGGATTTTTTCGGGTCCGGATTGTTCCAGAGGAATTCTGGGTGTTCAGGTAGCAAGTCAGCCATGATTATTCTCCGATCTTCGGCAGATTTGGGTACAGTGGGTGGGCCTCGGCGAGCTTGAGAACTCGCTCCTTAAGCTCAGGCAGAACAGCAGAATTACCATCAGCACCAGCAATCAACGCCTGCGCAATAATCTCCGCAACCTCAACAAACGCAGCCTCAGAAAAACCACGAGTCGCCAACGCAGGAGTACCAATACGCAAACCAGANGTCACCATCGGCGGACGAGGATCAAACGGCACCGAGTTACGATTCACCGTAATCTCCNCCTGAGCCAACAAATCCTCACCCTGCTGACCATCCAACTCACTATTACGCAAGTCAACAAGCACCAAATGAACATCAGTACCACCAGTCANAACACTGATGCCCTTGGCAACAACATCTTCCTGAGTCAAACGCTCAGCCAAAATCCGCGCACCAGCCAACGTCCGCTGCTGACGCTCCTTGAACTCCGCCGATGCAGCAATCTTGAACGCCACCGCCTTACCAGCAATCACATGCTCCAACGGACCACCCTGCTGACCAGGGAACACCGCCGAATTCAACTTCTTCGCAATCTCCGCATCATTCGACAAAATAATGCCACCACGAGGACCAGCAAGAGTCTTATGGGTCGTGGAAGTCACTACGTGAGCGTGCGGAACCGGAGAAGGATGCAACCCTGCAGCGACCAAGCCAGCAAAATGCGCCATATCAACGAACAAGTACGCGCCAACCTTGTCAGCGATCTCACGGAAACGCTTGAAGTCCAGCTGGCGTGGATACGCCGACCAGCCTGCAACAATCATCTTCGGCTGGTTTTCAACGGCAAGGCGCTCCACCTCATCCATGTCCACCTCGTAAGTCTGCTCATTCACACCGTACGGAACGATGTTAAACAGACGGCCCGAGAAGTTCAGCTTCATTCCATGAGTCAGGTGACCACCATGGTTCAGATTCAAACCGAGCACGGTATCACCTGGACGCACCAACGCGTGATACACCGACGCATTCGCCTGGGCACCAGAATGCGGCTGCACGTTAGCGAACTTCGCCCCGAACAAGTCCTTCAGACGCTCAATAGCCAACGTCTCAATCACGTCGACTTCCTCACAGCCACCATAGTAACGGCGGCCCGGGTAGCCTTCAGCGTACTTGTTAGTCAGTACCGAACCCTGCGCCTGCATTACTGCCTGCGCCGTATGGTTCTCCGAAGCGATCATTTCCAAACCACGCTGCTGACGAGCCAACTCGGCATCGATACGCTGCGCAATCTCAGGATCCAGCTCCGCTAGCGACTGCGTCAACGACGCAGGGGCTAGGGATTCAAAAGTTGCGTTGCTCATTACTCGACGTTTCCACCATTCGCGCTGGCGTAATCTCCTGCGGAAAGCAGTGGGCCTTCTTCGGTGACCTCAACGGTGAACAGCCAACCGTTGCCGTACGGGTCTTCGTTCAGGATTGCCGGGTTATCGATGGCTTCCTGGTTGACCTCAACGATGGTGCCGGTCACTGGCGAGTACAGGTCGGAAACCGACTTCGTGGACTCAACTTCGCCACAGGTCTCGCCTGCGGTGACGGTGTCGCCAACTTCTGGAAGGTCAACGTAAACCACGTCGCCTAGTGCGTCGGCAGCTACCTGGGTGATGCCAATCTTGGCTGGTGATGCTGCATCGATCCACTCGTGTTCGGCCGAGTAGCGCAACGATGAAAGAACTTTACTCACGATAATTCCTCTCCCAAGGGAAATGGTGGGCGTCTTTACAACGCCCGCTTAGGTTAAACGTTACTTGGCTCGGGTGTAGAACGGCAGTTCTACGACCACAAATGGCAAAGTCTTGCCACGAAGGTCGACATCTAGCTCAGTTCCAACTTCACTAAATGCAACATCTACGTAACCTAGGGCTACCGGGTAGCCCAGGCTTGGTGACGGCTGACCGGAGGTGATTTCACCAATGGTCTGCCCATCCTTGACGATGGCGTATCCGCCACGGCCTGCCCGCTTGCCTAGACCCTTCAGGCCAACAAGCTTGCGAGCAGGAGTCTGTCCGCGCAGTGCTTCAAGAGCTTCTCGACCAACAAAGTTCTCGGTCTTCTTGAAGGAAACTACCGGACCAAATCCAGCGTCAAATGGGGTGCGTTCAACGGACAGCTCGTTGCCATACAGCGGCATGCCAGCTTCCAAACGCAGCGAGTCACGCGAGGCCAAGCCACAAGGAACTAACTCGTGGTCCTTGCCCGCTTCCACGGCCTTGTCCCAGATCGCAGTGGCGTCTTCGTTGGCAATGATCAGCTCGAAGCCGTCCTCACCGGTGTAGCCGGTGCGTGCCAACAGTACGTCGATGCCGCCCAGAACTACCTCGATTGCCGCGTAGTAGTTCAGTTCCTTCACGGCATTCACGGTCTGCTCATCGGCTGCCAGTGCGGTCAGAATCGCTTCTGCGTTCGGGCCCTGCACCGCGATCAGCGAGGTGCGTGCTGACGCGTCATCGACGACCACGTCGAAGCCAGCTGCGCGTTCTGCCAGCTTGGCGGCGACTACCGGTGCGTTACCAGCGTTGGGAACAACCAGGAAGCGTTCTTCGCCGAGGCGGTAAACGATCAGGTCATCAATGATTTTTCCGTCTTCATTGAGGATCAGCGAGTACTTAGCCTTGCCGACCTTCATGACCGCGAGGTTGCCAGCCAGTGCGGTGTTCAGCGCGACGCCTGCCTCTGGACCGGTGAGCCAGACTTCACCCATGTGGGAGAGGTCAAAAAGGCCCGCGGTGGAACGTACTGCCTTGTGCTCGGCTAGTTCCGAACCGTACTTCAATGGCATATCCCAGCCACCAAAGTCGGTGAACGAAGCGCCTAATTCGGCGTGCTTCTCGTGCAACTCTGTGTGCTTGATGTCAGTCATCACGACGTCCTAGTCTTCGAAGGCTTCAGGAGGTGGGCAGGAGCAGATCAGGTTTCGGTCACCAGCTGCACCATCGATGCGGCCGGTGGCAGGGAAGTACTTATCGCGCTTGAGGCTGGCGACCGGGAAGGCTGCCTGCTCTACGGAGTACTTACGATCCCAGCTGCTGTTGACTACGGCCGAGACACTGTGCGGAGCGTTGCGCAGTGGCGACTCTTCGATGCTGTAAACGCCGGCGAGAACTTCCTGC